>SKEG01000768.1_pt1 | contig 30368 bp, 24 predicted proteins | sample 4826631 | NCBI WGS metagenome assembly SKEG01 (sample SAMN11008815, study PRJNA524170) | human gut metagenome | biome: Human fecal sample; material: Feces; isolation source: fecal sample from pouch patient p26, p34, p50 | host: Homo sapiens | place: Israel: Tel-Aviv | collected 2016-11-02
CTTGGGTCCTTTCTTGCTGCAAAGGGTTCTCGAGAGTTTCGTTGGCGCTTGCCAGACTTGTCAACCATCGGTAAGAGCACACTAGGGGGTATTTTTATGGGAATCGGTGCTTCATGGGCTGGTGGTTGTACGATTGGTAATGGTTTAACAGCTACAGCAATTTTTTCTAGTAAGGGATGGATTGCTTTACCAGTGACTATTTTAGGTGTTTGGACGGCTTCCTATATTATCTTTGTAAAACCCAACAAAAATTAAGAGGAGAATATCATATGGCTTTGATAAAACTTGAAACGGGTGGATTGGTATGTCCATTCCCATTGATTGATGCGAAGAAAAAAATGGCTGAATTAGCTACAGGTGATGAGTTGTTGATAGCTTTTGATTGTACGCAAGCAACGGAAAGTATACCAAACTGGGCTGCAGATAATGATTATCCTGTGACGCGCTTTGAACAAGTCGGTCCTGCTTCATGGGAAATTGTGGTTCAAAAACGTTGAGCTAGCTAAACGAGTAGAGAAAATTTAACATTCAACTGCTGTTATGAAAATATCTGAGAGAGCAGTATTACTAGAAAAGTAATAGTCTCCTATTTACTAGGAATATTAGGACAATTTGCTTATGTAGATTGGAGTATTAGTAAGGATACTCTCAAAGAAATTTGTAAAGCTATTTAAAATAATCTATTTTTTACTTCCGCTTACGAATAGATAGGTGGAGGTAAAAAAATGTATAACAAAGTTATTTTAATTGGACGTTTGACGGCGACTCCTGAAATGGTAAAAACTGCTAGTGATAGGTCTTTTACACGTGTCACAGTTGCGGTTAATCGTCGCTATAAGACGCAAAATGGTGAGCGTGAGGCTGATTTTATTACAGTGGTTGTCTGGGGGCGTTTGGCTGAGACCTTAGCATCTTATGCTAGCAAGGGGAGTTTAATTTCTCTTGATGGGGAGCTTCGTACCCGTAAGTACGATAAGGATGGTCAAACCCATTACGTTACTGAAGTGCTTTGTTCCTCTTTCCAACTTCTGGAGAGTCGTGCTCAGCGTGCTGTTAGGGAAAATAATCCTGATAATGACTTGGCTGACCTCGTCTTGGAAGAAGAACTTCCCTTCTAGTTTATCCTTTGACTAGCTATCTAGGTCTCCTATCTTTGAAGCAACCTCTCTAAAAAATCATTATCTTGTTCCATACCTTGTTTTAAAGAATTGTTGGAGATAAAATATTAAACACTTGTTAGACTAATAAACAGTAAAATTAGATAAGACTTAGGATGATAGGTGTTTAATAGTGTAGATAGACTAGAAAAAATAGTTTAGGAAGCCTTAAAAGGTTGATATATCAACGTTTTAAATGTTAAACAAAATATTCAAAACAATGCATACAATTAACAGTTGTTTCTAATGTATATCATTGTTTTATTACCGATTTTTAAATTAAATGATAGAGGTTTCATGATAAACTATAGGTGGGTAAGGAAAAAGCTATAAAAGTTACTTTTATAGTAGGCATTATTTGTTTGGAAGGAAAGTGTGAAATATCACAACTATAACGCTATCCTTGCAATTGTTTGAGACAGTTGCATTTTTGTTTATCGTTGTGAGGCCTTAGGCCTGTATAATGATTTCACAGACAATTGACTATGACACTCCGACTGACATATGAATTAGGATGTTAAGCGGTCGTTGACTTTTCGTCTAGCCTTGGGGGAACACATTGGTGTGATTCCTAAGACTCACCAGACTAATGTGTTTGAAGCTAGGATGATTCGTCTTAGCTTTTTTTGTGTTCTTTAAAATGGAGGTCTTCGGTATTGCTTTTCTTATGCTATAATAGAAGGACTAAGCGAGATATTGTCTCGCAAATCTTGGAACGGGAGTGACACAAATGCTTGACTTTACCCAAGAAGAGAAAGACTTTTTTATGTCTGAAGCTCTTAAGGAAGCCGAAAAATCTCTAGATAAAGCAGAGATCCCAATTGGTTGTGTCATCGTTAAAGATGGCGAAGTCGTAGGTCGTGGGCACAATGCACGTGAGGAGCTCAATCAAGCTATCATGCATGCGGAGGTCATGGCTATTCAGGAGGCTAATAGGACTGTGGGCAATTGGCGTTTGTTAGATTGTACCCTCTTTGTAACCATCGAACCCTGTGTCATGTGTAGTGGAGCAATTGGCTTGGCTCGTATTCCTAAAGTTATCTATGGAGCAAGCAATCAAAAGTTTGGTGGCGCGGGTAGCCTTTACGATATCCTAAGAGATGAGCGTCTCAACCATCGCGTAGAAGTAGAGACTGGTGTCATGGAGGAAGAGTGTGCTAAGATTATGCAAGACTTTTTCCGTCAGAGTCGTGAACGTAAAAAAGAAGCCAAACGATTGGCTAAATTGGAAACAAGGCAAGATATGTAAACAAAAGTGCAAGTCCAAAGGGACTTGCACTTTTTAATGGAAGATGAGTTTTTGTTTTCCTGAAAGCAATTTAGGTCACTCTTTCTATGCTTTATTTTTTTCATTCTCTCTTGTTAGAAGAAAAATAGGCATAAAGAGGATTAGAGTACCAAAAGCGGACTTCAAATTAGTATCAATAATTGGTGTTCCTAATCGTACATGAAAGATAAGGTTGATTAGGAGTATCAGAAGTAGGCTACTGATAATTCCAGCTAAAGCTATTTTTACGAGCAAATAGTTATTCATTTTAGGTAATTGATTAGCAGTAGTATCATTTGTTTGATTTTTTGTATGTTTCATGAATTATCATCCTCAAAATCTTTGAGATGTCAGGTGAGTTCTGTTAGTTAGTGGGTGAGGTTATAGAAAGACTTACCTGCAGCATAGCTAAGGTCATAAGTCAGTTTTGCAGCAGCAATGCCAACAGAAATAGCGGCCCAAGGAACCACTCCACCTGATACAGCTTCAAGTTCTTGAGTAGTCATGTTTTTACGATTGTTAATGGTCTTAGTCATTGTTCATATGTCCTTTCTTTTATCGCGCAGAGTCCATGTAGCCATTGTAGGCTCCAAGGCACATCATAGTTCCAATAGGTCCTGAAGCTAGGCAGAGCCCTCCAATGGCAAGGTTAGTCTTCCATCCGCCTCCTGTTACTGAGGCTAGGTCAGCTGCCTTCATTTCTTTATTAATCATTGTCATTCTCCTTTTTTTATTTTTGGTGAGTTTTTAAATCTCATACCCTCTCACCACGAGTTAAGAGATATGTTAAACATGACTTCTCCTTTAAATAAAGTCAGCCATGTCACTAGCTTTTGGTGCTTTCCTCAAGTTATGGATTTATTATAAGGTGTCGAGAAATAAAAAAGTAGTGACATAAATGTCACCATGGTAAGTCTTATGCTTTATCGAAGTTTAGACTGATAGAAAGAAATAATAGGGACGGATAGGGGATAGGTCTAGCTAGTCTTATCTTAAGTTCTCTACTTGCAATCACTTCGATTTATGGTATAATATTTTTCGGAGCAACATCTGTGCGTGAAGCGGGTCAGGGGAGGAATCCAGCAGCCCTAAGCGATTTCAGGTGTGTGCTCTTTTTTTGTGTTAAGGAGGATTTATGGCCAAATTTAGTGTTTTTAAAGATCAAGAGAGTCTTTTTGCTTGTCCTATCTGTCAGGCGCCAATGCATTTGGATTTGTCTAGCTTGGTTTGTCAGAATAGGCATACCTTTAATATCGCCAAGCAGGGCTTTGTTAATTTTTTGAGACAGACTAAGGGAGATAAGCACTATGATATGGCTTCTTTTGAAAAGAGGAGTCAGATTCTTGCGGCAGGCTATTACGATCCTATCCTAGAGGTGATTTCAGAGCGCTTGCGTGACCTTCCTGGACACTCGCACGTTCTAGATGTTGCTTGTGGTGAGGGCTATTATAGCCGTCAGTTGGCTCAACAGTTTGACAAGGATTTCATGGCTTTTGATTTGTCTAAGGATTCTATCCTTCTTGCGGCTCGTCAAAATCCTCAGAAAAATGTAGCTTGGTTCGTTGGAGATTTGGCTCAGTTGCCTTTACGTGAACACAGTATTGATGTCATTTTAGATATCTTTTCACCAGCTAATTATCAAGAATTTGGAAGACTTTTGTCTGATCATGGCTTGATTTTTAAGGTTATTCCTCATGAGGATCATCTTAAAGAGTTTCGCCAATTGTTACCGGAGGCGCAGGCTTATTCGAACCAGGATGTTCTGGAACATTTTCAAGAGTCCTGTGACCTTTTGGAGCGTGTGACGATTGCTAAGACTTGGTTTATGCCATCAGAGCATGTTCAAACATTTGCCGAGATGACACCTCTTTTTTTCCATGCCAATAAGGATACTTTGGACTTGACTTCAGTGACGCAATTAACCGTTGCGGGAGAGCTCTTGATTGGCCGTATTAGAGATGATAAGCAATCCTAACAGTCGTTGGGATTTTTTTGATGGGAAAATATCTCAGTTAGCTTGTTTGGTCTTCCTAAAAGGTGTATGATGGGAGCAATAAGTAAGAAAGTTTCAGCAATGGGTAAAAAGTGATGAAAAATAGAGCCTATAAGAACTACATTTTTGATTTTTATGGTACCTTGGTTGATATCCTAACTGATGAGAAGTATCCTGTGTTATGGGATACATTAGGCCAGCTATATCAGGCTTATGGAGCGGCTTATGAAGGTGATGCTCTTAAAAAGGCTTATGCTAAGCGTGTGGCTCAGACTCGTAAGGAGTTAATAGAGATTAAAGGAGTTGCTTATCCAGAAGTTGATTTAGCTCAGATTTTCAACCAGCTTTATGTAGATGCTCGGCCTCAGTCTAGTAACTCTAGTCAGCCGGACGATTGGGGAAATTTGATAGCCATGGTCTTTCGCGTCTTATCTCGTAAGCAGTTGTTAGCTTATCCGCATACCAAGGAGGTTTTGACCTTTCTAAAAGAGCAGGGTCGTCGTCTCTATCTCTTGTCTAATGCTCAAGCAGCCTTTACTAATGCTGAGATTGATTTAATGGAGTTAAGACCTTACTTTGATGCCATTTACCTGTCTTCGGATGTGGGTATCTGTAAGCCTCAACCTGAATTTTTAAAGCAAGTTTTGGATGATCATGGGTTAAAGCCATCTGAGACTGTTATGGTTGGAAATGACTTAACGACTGATATTGCTGTGGCTGAAGCAGTTGGGATCGATGGTATTTTGCTGAATACCTTCCCTTATTCTCCTCGAGAGTTGGAGAATTCCCCAATCAAGCCAGACCGAGTGATTACTGATATAGAAGCTCTAAAGACCAATTTTACATAAAAATACACTGTATTTGGCAAAAGCAAAGACAATTATCAGAATTTTTGGTATAATAATTCCTAACTTTATGTGAATGGAGAATCTCATGACTGCACAAAAAATGTCTGCACAAGAAATTATCGCTTTTATCGGTAATGCTGAAAAGAAAACGAATGTTAAAGTAACTTTTGAAGGGGAATTGGCAACCGCTGTTCCAGCTTCTGTCACTAAGCTTGGTAATGTTCTTTTCGGAGACTGGAAAGATATTGAACCACTTCTTGCTAACTTGACTGAAAACAAGGACTATGTTGTGGAACAAGATGGCCGTAACTCAGCTGTTCCATTGCTTGATAAACGTCACCTTAATGCGCGTATCGAACCAGGCGCTATTATCCGTGACCAAGTAACTATCGAAGACAATGCTGTCGTTATGATGGGTGCTGTAATCAATATCGGTGCTGAAATTGGTGCTGGTACTATGATTGATATGGGTGCTATCCTTGGTGGTCGTGCTACTGTTGGTAAAAACAGCCACATCGGTGCGGGTGCAGTCCTTGCTGGAGTGATTGAACCAGCTTCAGCAGACCCAGTTCGTATCGGTGACAACGTTCTTGTTGGTGCCAATGCTGTTGTTATTGAAGGTGTTCAAGTTGGTAACGGTTCAGTCGTTGCTGCTGGAGCTATCGTTACTCAAGATGTTCCTGAAAATGTGGTTGTGGCTGGTGTTCCAGCTCGTATCATCAAGGAAATTGATGAGAAAACACAACAAAAAACAGCACTCGAAGATGCTTTGCGTAACTTGTAACATATTGATAGTAGAGGCCTGTAAGGCCTCTATTTCTAGATTCTCTATAAAATAAGACAAATAAAAAGGATAAAAACATGACACTTGATTTAATTAAAATCAGACGGGACCTTCACCAAATTCCTGAAATTGGTTTGGAAGAATTTAAAACTCAGGCTTATCTCTTAGAGCGTATTGCTGAAATGACTGAAGGTAAGGACTTTGTGGAGCAACGTACTTGGCGTACAGGGATTCTTGTCTATCTTCACGGGCATGCTCCTGAAAAGACTATTGGTTGGCGTACAGATATTGATGGTCTCCCAATCGTAGAGGAAACAGGTCTTGACTTCAAGTCTACTCATGAAGGTCGTATGCATGCTTGTGGACACGATATGCACATGACCACAGCGCTTGGTCTCTTGGATCAGATGCTTCAAGTACAGCCTAAAAATAACATGCTCTTCCTCTTCCAGCCGGCTGAAGAAAATGAAGCTGGTGGTATGCTTATGTATGAGGATGGTGCCTTTGGAGATTGGTTGCCAGATGAGTTCTATGGCCTTCACGTCCGTCCAGATTTCAAGGTAGGTGATATTGCGACTAACACAAGCACCCTTTTTGCTGGGACTTGTGAAGTCCTCGTTACTTTCAAGGGGAAAGGTGGACATGCAGCCTTTCCACATGAGGCCAATGATGCCCTTGTAGCAGCTTCTTACTTTATTACTCAGGTGCAAACGATTGTTAGTCGTAATGTTGACCCTATCCAGGGTGGGGTAGTTACCTTTGGTTCGTTCCATGCAGGAACTACTAATAATGTTATCGCTGAAACTGCAGAGGTTTATGGAACTATTCGTACCCTTACTCAGGAAATGAGTCTCCTTATCCAGAAGCGCGTGCGTCAGATTGCAGAAGGCGTGGCAGCTAGCTTTGGTATGGAAGTGGATATCATGTTGAAACAAGGTGGTTATCTTCCTGTGGAAAATAATCCAGCCTTGGCCAAAGAGTTGATGACTTTCTTTGATGCTAGCCCAGAGGTCAACCTGATTGATTGTCCACCAGCTATGACTGGAGAGGACTTTGGTTATTTGCTTAGTAAGGTTCCAGGTGTCATGTTCTGGTTGGGAATCGACACGCCATATGCACTTCACCATCCTAAGATGAGTCCAAATGAAGATGCCCTCGCTTTTGCAGTGGCTGAAATTGGAAAATTCCTTAAACACAAGGCAGAAGCCTAACCATAGTTGATACAGCTAAAAAATCTACCAAGTCTGACTTTTGGTAGCTTTTTTGATATGATAAACCTATGAAAAATGAACTTAGAAAAACAGTCTTGGCTCAGTTAACTTTACAAGATCCTGAGACTAAGGCTAAGATAGATAAATATCTTTTGGAGCAATTGATTGCCTTACCTGCTTATAAAGATGCCCAGGTGATTGCGACTTATTTGTCTTTTCCTCATGAATATGATACCAGTCTTTTAATCAATCAGGCTTTAAAGGATGGTAAACGACTGTTGATTCCTAAAACATATAAACAAGGTCGAATGATTTTTGTGGATTATGATCCAGATAATCTTGTTGCAACCTCTTTTGGCTTGATGGAACCTGCGTCTGATTTGGCTGTGGAAAAATCAGAGATTGATTTGATTCATGTGCCAGGAGTAGTTTTTAATGATGAAGGCTATCGTATTGGTTACGGAGCAGGTTACTATGATCGCTATTTGTCTGATTTTGAAGGGGAGACAGTTAGTACGGTTTATCCTTGCCAGAAACATGATTTTCAACCAGACAGCTATGATATTCCTGTTAAGGAGGTCGTCACATGCAAATAAATGAGTGGAAGAAATACCCGGCAACCTATCTATTGTTGGGGCTTACGACGCTGACTTTCATCTGTCAATATCTTTTAAACGGCTTTCAAGCGACCTCGCCTTTGAGCCTCTTTAAGATGGGGGCTATGTACGGTGCTTTTGTTCGGTACAGCCCACTGAACCTCTGGCGTCTTGTAACACCAATTTTTGTGCATATAGGTGTTGAGCATTTTCTATTTAATATGCTTGCTCTTTACTTTATGGGGAAAATGGCTGAGCAGATTTTTGGGACTCTACGTTTTCTAGGGCTTTATTTGTTAGCTGGTGTTATGGGAAATGCCTTGACCTTACTTTTTACGCCTAATGTTATTGCGGCTGGTGCTTCGACATCCTTGTTTGGACTTTTTGCGGCTGTTGTGATTCTTGGCTATTATAGTCATAGTCCTTTACTTAATCAGTTAGGTCGCAATTACTTGGCTTTGATTGTTATTAACTTAATTTTCAACCTTTTTACACCTAGTGTTGGGATTACAGGCCATCTCGGTGGTTTAGTTGGTGGTGCTCTTGCAGCTATCTTTTTGGCCAACAAGGTTGAAAGTCGCTTATTTAGTAAAGGTTGGCGTTCTACAGCCCTTTTAACCTACATTTTACTATTGCTGATTCTTCTAGGATTCACTTATTTTTAAGTCATATGAAAAATCCATCGAATGTCATGTTCGATGGATTTTATATTAGTCTTTTTTAGCTGCTTTGCCTTCAAGTTTGTGGCCCAAGTCAATGAGGTATTGCTTGAGGTCATCTTTAACTTGAGGATGTTTAAGTGCGTAATCGATAGACGTTTTCATGAATCCGAATTTGTCACCGACATCATAACGGTTTCCAGTAAATTCGCGAGCAAAGACGCGTTGTGTCTTGTTAAGCGTATCGATAGCATCAGTCAATTGGACTTCGTTTCCAGCACCTGGTTCTTGAGTTTCCAAAATACCGAAAATTTCAGGTGTTAGAAGGTAACGTCCGATGATAGCAAGATCACTTGGTGCATCTTCTGGATTTGGTTTTTCAACGAAAGTTTCAACGCTATAACGTCCATTTTCGCCTTCGCCTTGAGGGGCGATGACACCATAAGAAGAAACTTCTTCGTGTGGTACAGGCATAACTGCAATGGTTGATGCGTGTGTTTCCTCATAATCGTTAATGAGCTGTTTAGTCAATGGTACAGCTTTATCGTTAGTGATATCCATAAGGTCATCACCAAGCATAACAACAAATGGCTCATTCCCGACAAATGCTTTAGCTTGAAGAACAGCATCTCCAAGGCCACGTGGGTGGCTTTGGCGGATAAAGTGGAGGTTAATAGCAGTAGTGTCATTAACCAATTTCAACAGGTCTGTCTTACCTTTTTGTTCCAAGTTGTATTCTAACTCGAAGTTTGAATCAAAGTGGTCTTCGATAGAACGTTTTGACTTACCAGTAACCACCAAGATATCTTCGATACCTGATTTGAGGGCTTCTTCAACGATAAATTGGATGGTTGGTTTGTCAACGATTGGCAACATTTCTTTGGCCAAGGCCTTAGTAGCTGGTAAAAAGCGTGTTCCGAGTCCTGCAGCGGGGATGATAGCTTTTCTAACTTTTTGATTCTTCATGAGAACTCCTTAGATTTTATTTTTTATCCCATTCATTTTCAGAGCGCAATTCATTGGACATCATATTGAGAATAGATTCCTTAATATCAGCACCCTCATAGATAGATTTGTAGATTGCTGTTGTAATTGGCATGTAGACGCCGAGTTCTTGGGCGATTTCGTAGGCAACCTTTGTGGTTGAAATACCTTCGATAACCATTCCCATGTTACGTTCAATGTCTTCTAGTTTTTCTCCACGACCGAGCGCATCCCCAGCACGCCAGTTACGTGAATGGATAGAAGTTCCTGTAACAATAAGGTCACCAACCCCAGATAGACCGCTGTAAGTCAAAGGATCGGCACCGAGTTTCACACCAAGACGAGTAATTTCTGCAAGTCCACGAGTAATAACGGCTGCCTTAGCATTGTCCCCATATCCCATACCGTGGAGGGCACCTGCACCTACCGCGATAATGTTTTTAAGAGCACCAGCTGTTTCAACACCAATCACATCTGAATTGGTGTAGAGGCGGAAGTAGCTATTGCTGAAAATACCTTGGACATAGCGTGCCGCTTCAAGATCCTTAGATGCTGCTGTAATCAAAGTGATATCGCGAACGATAGTTTCTTCAGCGTGGCTTGGACCAGATACGACAACAATGTCACTGCGAAGTTCCTCAGGAATCTCTTCTTCAAGGATTGTTGAAAGACGTTCGTGTGTTCCAGGTTCCAATCCTTTTGAAGCATGCATGACAACGACTTTGTGGTCCAAAAGTTCGGCAACTTGTTTAGCAACTAAGCGAGTAACCTTGGTTGGAACAACAAAGAGAACAGCGTCGACACTATCTAGGGCTTCAGACAGTTCCTTGTAGGCTTTAATGTTTTCATCCAAAACCACATCCTTGAAGTAGCGGGTGTTGGTGTGTTTCTCGTTAATTTCATCAATTTGTTCAGGGATGTTTCCCCAAATACGGACCTCGTGTCCGTTGTCGTTGAGTACCTGAGCAAGGGCAGTTCCCCATGAACCAGGGCCCAAGACAGCGATTTTTTGTTTTTTCATCATTAGGTCTCCCTTTAGGTCCTTTCTAACAAAGTAGAAAAAGACTGTATTCTTTCTCATTATAACATAAGAAAAGCATGTTTGTCTTGTACTCTCTGTTAGGAAGGCTGATGGCCATTTATTTTTTCAGCCAATTTTGGGCAATGTAGCCTCCAATGAGGGCAGCCATGAGCGTTCCTCCAATCAGGATTAAGACATGACTGGCTGTAAAGGGAACCATAACTTGATTTACATAATCTTGAGTTTTCCCTTTGGCTAGGAGCTGTGCGATATAAGCTTTGGGCGCAAGCCACATGGTGATAATGGGTGCTAAGTTCCCTAGGGAAAAGATCATATAGGAAAGTAAATTAAGTTTACTATTCTCATAGTTCCCTTTCTTAGCTAGAAAGTCAGCGACAAGGCCAGCTAGAAAGCTAGGAAGAAAGGCTAGAACAAAGTGCCCAGAGGCAAAGAAGAAGAGGGACATAAAGATACCCAGACAGGTAATTGCTCCAAATTGTTTTGTCTTTCTGATAAGCCCCAAGTAGACCCAGCCTGCAAAGATAGCCGCTAAAGCAGGCGTATGATACATATTTTTGACTTTGTAAAAGATTAAATCAATAGCCACTGCAAGGGCTAGGCAAATAAAATAGAGTAGAATAGCTAGGCTGGTTTGTTTGATGAATGTTTTTTGACGCATGTGGTCTCCTAATCAATGTGAGGTGTTTTAGTTTTATTGAGCCAAGAGTATGCCAAACCAATGAAAATACCTCCGCCAATCCAGTTACCGAAGAAAACGACTACCCACTGACGTAGAATATTTGCCAAAGTGAAATTATCTACAGCGTCACGCACACCGTTGAAACCGAGCAACATGAAAGAAGCAAAGTTCGCAATCAAGTGTTCATTAATCAAAAATACAAACATAAAGATAGCTGATAGCGCAATGAAAATTTTAGCAGATTCTTCTTTGAGGAGCATGTAGCCCAAGATGGCAATATTAACGAACATATTAGCTGTAATACCTTCTGTAAAGTTCATCCAATCTGTTTTTCCAAGCTTGGTTGAGACAGCAGTAACTAAGAAACTCTTGTCAGTCAAATGTTGGAAAGAGAAGGATTGGTTGAAGAACCAGGCCAAGATAAGGGCACCGACAAAGTTAAAGAAGGTACAGTAGAGGAGGATGGTACACATCTTGCTCCATTTGATTTTACCATAATAGGCACCACTGGTCAGGAACATCATGTTTGAAGTAGCCAACTCTCCATTGAATATGAGAACGAAGACCAGTCCGATGGCAAAGATAAAGGCAAAGACAAAACGAGAAAGGGCTGGAATACCTGTTGCGATAACATCCGCACCAATAATTCCTACAGCAGTCGACATGGTAAGATAAGCTCCTGCAAGCATAGAACGCAAGGCATAGCGCCCCAGACTTTCGTCAAAGAGAGCTTCTTTTTTAGCACAAGCAGCGAATACTTTTTCTTGAAATTGAGACATAGGTTTACCTCTAAAATATGTGGCATGGAGCATGGCAAATGCGCAAGCTCGAGTGAAACTTAATCTAGGATGACCATGAAAAAAAGTCAGGACAGTTGTCCCAACTTTTCCAAGTCTTAATATGAGGATGCTCCAGATGTGGCATCTGCGGCTGGGGCTGCGTCGCCACCATGACCACCCGCATCTGATGCACCAGATGTGGCGTCGCTACCGCCATGACTAGCTGCAGCTGGTGCAAAAGGACCGCTTCCTCCGACAAGGCGTTGACCAGTTGTTTCGAGATACCAGTCAAGCCATGGTTTAAAGTTAAAGACGATTTCATTGATTCCTGCATAAGAACCATCATCATAGTACATAGCCTGATAGTTATGCGTATTGATAACTCCTTCAGGTGACCCTGGAACAATCGTACGAACATATTCTTGGTTACCATTACGAAGTGTACCGATAACCCATTCCACATTTTTCATACGAGCTGGTGGAAGTGAGCCGTGAACAGTTGACATACGGCTACCAGATTGAGGTGGTACACGTTTGGCGAACATAGTATCAGGATCTTGATGGGCGTTATTGTAGTAGAGGAACTGGTTGTTATCATCGGCATAGGTCAATTCAAACGGCATGGCCTTGAGGAACATGTCAATTTGATTAACTGTCAAAATACCGTGATCCAATTTCACGTAGGTATCACCAGATACCGCACCAGTGATTTCAGCTACTTTTTCTACCCATTCAGGATCATCAGGGTCAACCTCAGTAACAGTTGTAGCGATTGGGTTGTTACAATCCAAGTCTTCAGGTTCAATTGGTTTTGGTTTTTTCAATTTAGAAACCACTCCTACATATTGGATGAAATTATCTAAGCATTGTTCAAGGAAGTTAATAGTGCCTTCGTTAGTAATGTTCCCCTCAAGGTCAAAGGCTTCTTTAGCCTTTCCAAGCAAGAATTCATTACCTGGAAGTGTATAGGCATTGACACCAGGTGCTTCAAGGATTTTACGCAAATGCACTTGGGCACGTGAAGTCCCTTGGTCGTAGTATGAAGCACCAACAATCATTACAGGCTTGTTTTCAAATGGGTGCACTTCGAATGAGAGCCACTCTAAAACTGACTTAAGTGCTGCAGAGATAGTGTGGTTGTGCTCAGGTGTTGCAATGATAACACCGTCAGCGCGTGTAATTTTGTTATTAAGTAAGCGAAGTTGGAAGCTTTCGTCCCATTTTTCATCTTGGTTAAACATAGGAACTTCATCAATTTCCAAAACTTCAAGTTCAAATTTTATTTTAAAATGTCTTCTGATAAATTCGAGCAGTTTACGGTTATATGATTGGTCATAATTTGCTCCAACGAGTCCAACAAATTTCATAGTTTCTATTCTCCTGTCCTATAGGCTTTCCCAGTCGAAGTCTTCAGCTTCTTTGTGTAGCAACTCTGTAGCATGTGAGAGTTTACCAGTAATTTTGACGTAGAGACGGAAGTCATCGAAAATAGCATCTAGTTTTTTGATGACATCAAGGTCGACTAAATCACCATTGCTATCAAAAGCTTGTAGGGAGTGTGAGAGTAAGAATTCGTCTGGAAGCACATTAGCTTTGATTTCTGGAGCATTCAAGATTTGACGAAGTTGTAACTGTGCACGAGAAGCCCCGAGTGTTCCGTAAGATGCTCCTGTAATCATAACTGGCTTATTCAAAAGAGGGAAAACACCGTATGAAACCCAAGCTAAAGCGTTCATGAGAACGGCAGGAATTGAGTGGTCATACTCAGGTGTTCCAATAATAACACCATCAGCCTCATCGATTTTTTTAACGATTTCAAGGACACTTTCTGGCAATTGTTTGTTAGCGGGTTTGTTAAAGACAGGGAGGTCTTTGATTTCAACAAGTTCGATGTCTGCCTTATCTGCAAAATGTTTCTGAATATATTGCAATAATTGTCTATTAGTTGAACGTTTTGAATTCGTACCAACAAGTCCGATGAATTTCATGACAATTCTCCTTAAAAGTATTATATCTAGTACTATGTTAGCGTTTTCCTGGTTAAAAGTCAATCTTCGTTTAATGAGAAAGTGATTAGACTATTACCTTTGTCATCTTATTTCGAATAGATTATAATGGGATAGATTTAAAAGTCTGAAGCTAGCATGGCTAGTTTTACAAGAATTAATTTATAGATGTATCGAAAGGAAAAATAATGACAAAAATTCGTGGATTTGAACTCGTATCAACGTATAACAATCAGGAATTGCTTCCAAAACGTGAGACAGCTCATGCTGCAGGTTATGACTTAAAGGTGGCAGAGAACACTGTCATTGCTCCTGGGGAAATTGTTCTCGTCCCAACAGGTGTTAAGGCTTACATGCAACCTGGTGAGGTCCTCTATCTCTATGACCGTTCGTCAAACCCTCGTAAAAAAGGTCTGGTCTTGATCAACTCAGTTGGCGTTATTGACGGCGATTACTATGGAAATCCAGGAAATGAAGGTCATATCTTCGCCCAGATGAAAAATATTACTGATCAGCCCGTGACTCTTGAAGTTGGCGAACGCATCGTTCAAGGTGTCTTTATGCCCTTCTTGATTGTAGATGGGGACGAAGCTGATGGTGTTCGTACAGGTGGTTTTGGATCGACAGGAAAATAGAGGAAGCAAAGTGGCAGATTATTTGTTAGTAATCGATATGCAGTCAGATTATGTTGCTGTAGGAAAAGCATATCATGAAGAACTGATTGTAGCTGTAAATGACAAAATTGCTACCTATCCGAGCGACCGAGTTATCTATATTCTCAATCGTTTTTTCTGGGAGAGAAAAGATAGAAAGAAGAAATTTGCGACCGGCTTGCTGGTTGTATCTTCTCGTATCTTTGAGAAGCGTCGGGCTTCTTGCTTTACTAATCCAGATTTAAAAGATTTTTTAGAGGGAAACGGTGCTAAAAGCATAGAGTTTATAGGGGTAGATGGCAATGGCTGTGTCAAGGCTTCCGTTTTGGCAGCTGTCAAGGAGAATTATCAGGTTTCTGTCGATTTGTCTGCTGTCGGAGTTGCCAACCAGAAGAAATTCTCTAAAACACTGAAGCAGTGGCAAGATTGCGGAATCAAGATTGGATAGTTTTATGGGGATCTTAATATGAAGATTATCTTTGTTCGTCATGGGGAGCCAGATTATAGTATGCTTGATAAACTTGAAAATCCGCAACTCTATAGTGGTTTTGGTCGTGATTTAGCACCATTGACAGGAAAAGGTCGCAGTCTGGCAAAAGAAGTTGCTAAAACTGCATGTTTTGGAAAGGCAGAGATTATTATTTCATCGTCTGTGACGAGGGCTTTAGAAACAGCACATTATATAGCAGTTGAAACAGGATTGGACTTGTTTGTGGAGCCGTTTTTTCATGAGTGGCGTCCAGACTTAGATGGCACTAACTCTGATTTAACTAGTGTATTGGTAGCTCATGAATATTATCTAAAACATCAAGGAGCTTTATCTGAAGATTCTCCTTATCGCTATGAAACTGATCTAGAGATGCGTCATCGTTTTTTAAGAGCTTTGGAAAAATATAAAAATTATAAAACTATTATCATTGTAACTCACGGAATGCTCATGCGCCAGTTTGTGCCAAATGAGAAGATTGATTTTTGCCAAGTGATTGAGTGTGAGATAGAGATATAGAAAGAAGTACAATGAAATGAGCTATAAAGATTTTCAAGCTTTTACCGCCGAGAATTGTCGAGGGTATAAGAAGATTTTTGAGATTAGTATTGGAGGATTTCTTTACCTAGCATTTATCCCTGAGGCCCATCATCAAATTCTTTGCATTTCTTCAGATTATATGTCCATCATTGATAGTGAAAATGGTCAAGTAACTCCAATAGATGGGGATTACGATGAAATAGAGTTAGTAGCCATGTGTGAGGGATATGATTCACCTATCCCTATCGCTGGTCAATATGGTGGAAGTCTCCCTTTGGATAATGGTAAAGACGTCCGAGTGGCAATGGATACAGACCAATCAGAAGAATATCCCATTTCAACCATTTATTGGGAAGAAAATAAAGAAACTAGAACTCAAATTTATAAAGGCTATTTACCCTATATATTTGGATTTAGCCCTGATGGGGAGTATTATGTCCATGCAGATGATGGCGGGCTCACTGTTTTGAAAAGAAATAGTCATTAATATAAAAATTAATAAGAGATTTAAAAATGAAAGGATTAGAATCATAGCAAAGAAAAAAGCGACATTTGTGTGTCAAAATTGTGAATATAATTCACCTAAGTATTTAGGACGCTGTCCAAACTGTGGAGCCTGGTCTTCTTTTGTAGAAGAAGTTGAGGTCGCAGAAGTCAAAAATGCGCGTGTGTCCTTGACGGGTGAAAAGACCAAACCCATGAAATTAGCTGAGGTGACTTCTATCAATGTGCATCGAACTAAGACGGAGATGGAGGAGTTTAACCGAGTGCTTGGTGGCGGGGTTGTGCCAGGAAGTCTCGTCCTCATCGGTGGGGATCCTGGGATTGGGAAATCGACCCTTCTCCTTCAAGTGTCGACCCAGCTATCTCAAGTGGGAACGGTTCTCTATGTCAGTGGAGAGGAGTCGGCCCAGCAGATCAAACTCCGTGCAGAGCGCTTGGGGGATATCGACAGTGAGTTTTATCTCTATGCTGAGACTAATATGCAGAGCGTGCGAGCAGAAGTAGAGAGAATTCAGCCAGATTTTCTCATCATCGACTCCATCCAGACTATCATGTCTCCTGAGATTTCAGGGGTGCAGGGATCAGTCTCTCAGGTTCGTGAGGTAACGGCTGAGCTCATGCAGCTGGCCAAGACCAATAATATCGCCATCTTTATCGTCGGTCATGTGACCAAAGAAGGAACCTTGGCAGGACCTCGGATGCTGGAACACATGGTGGATACGGTGCTCTACTTTGAGGGCGAGCGCCACCATACCTTCCGGATTCTGAGAGCGGTCAAAAACCGCTTTGGCTCGACCAATGAGATCGGGATCTTTGAGATGCAGTCAGGTGGCTTGGTCGAGGTCCTCAATCCGAGTCAGGTTTTTCTGGAAGAACGTTTGGATGGAGCAACTGGTTCGTCAATCGTTGTGACTATGGAGGGGACGCGGCCTATTCTTGCAGAAGTACAGGCTTTGGTGACTCCGACTATGTTTGGGAATGCCAAGCGGACGACGACAGGGCTTGATTTTAACCGGGCTAGTCTCATCATGGCAGTGCTAGAAAAACGAGCAGGCCTCTTGCTTCAAAATCAAGATGCCTACCTCAAGTCTGCAGGTGGTGTCAAGTTGGATGAGCCAGCTATCGACCTAGCCGTAGCCGTAGCCATTGCCTCCAGCTACAAGGACAAGCCAACCAACCCGCAAGAGTGTTTCGTTGGAGAGTTGGGCTTGACAGGAGAAGTCCGCCGGGTCAATCGGATCGAACAACGCATCAATGAAGCTGCCAAGCTCGGTTTTACCAAGATTTATGTTCCGAAAAATTCTCTGACGGGGATTTCGACACCATCTGGGATCGAAGTGGTCGGTGTAAGTACACTGTCTGAAGTCTTGAAGAAAGTATTTTAATTTTAATAGTAGAAAAGTCTTAAACGGGAAGTTTAAGGCTTTTTTTCAGATGTGACAGATGACGGGAGATCCTCTCTGACAGAAATAGGGAGATGTGGTAAAATAATAGATGATTTGAATTTCAAAGGAACAAAGGAGAGACCATGTCTTATTTTGATAATTTTTTAACAGCCAACCAAGCTTATGTGGCGTTGCATGGAGACCTCCGTCTTCCGATTAAGCCCAAAACACAAGTCGCGATCGTGACCTGTATGGATTCCCGCCTTCACGTGGCACCAGCACTGGGCCTGGCTCTTGGAGATGCCCATATTTTGCGGAATGCTGGAGGGCGCGTGACTGATGACATGATCCGCTCCTTGGTTATTTCCCAGCAACAGATGGGAACCCGCGAAATCGTCGTCTTGCACCATACAGACTGTGGCGCACAAACCTTTGAAAACGAAGCTTTCCGGCAGCATCTAAAGAAAGAACTGGGAGTAGATGTGGGAGAGCGCGACTTCCTCCCCTTTCAAGACATTGAAGAGAGTGTCCGTGAAGATATGGAGCTTTTAAAAGCTTCCTCTTTGATTCCAAAGGATGTAGTGATTTCAGGAGCTGTGTATGATGTGGATACCGGATTGATCTCCGAAGTGAAATAAAATAGAAGAGTCCAAGAAAATAACACAACTTTGTTTTCTCGGGCTTTTTTAATTGGTGTAAAAAAAATGACCCGGCTAGGAAAAAATGTGACAAAATGATTAAAAAATCGGTGTAAAATATGACAATTTTACAAAATTATGACATATTTATTTCGACACATTGATTCTCTGTGTCAATCATGTTACAATTTTATTTGTATCATGGAATCATGAAATATGAAAAAGGAGATCCTATAAATGAAGGATATTTTCAATAGACGCCAACGCTTTTCTTTACGAAAATATAGCATTGGGGTTTGTTCTGTTCTCTTAGGAACAGCGCTCTTTGCTGCAGGTGCTCAATCTGCGTCAGCGGATGAAGCAAAAGCAGCCTCTGGACCTGCAGAAACAGCAGCTTCAGAAACGCAACCTGCTGCAACAGAATCAAGTCAAACAGAAGCACCTGGTGCTTCTAAGGCATACGGGGAAGGAGCATCAGTTCCAAAAATTGACCGTTCTGGGACTGCTGCTGCAACTTCAGAAACACCAGCTCCAGCAACTGAAAAAGCTGAAGTAGCTGAAACACCAGCTGCTACAGAAAACAAGGTGGCGACAGCTGAAACTAAAAAAACTGAAGAAGCTTCAAAACCACTAAACGTTGGTTCATTGCCAGAAATCGCTCTACCAACAGCGAAAAAGGCAGAAACCAGCTCTAAATCAGCTTCTACAACAGCGGCTACTACAACTCAACCTACTGCAACTCGTGCTGTAGCAGGTGAAAGCTCAGAGAGAGCAGCTGCAAGAGAAGAAGCGACTACACCAGCAGCAACAACTACTTTTTCAGCTACTGTAAGCCCAGCAGGTCCGATCACTGGTACAGAAGCAGCTGCGCAAGCAGAAAGATCAGCAAGTCCAGATGCTGCTGCGGCTGTGGCAAATGCTAATGCAGAACGTACAAATGCAGGAGCTTTAGCAGTAAGCAGCCGTCGCCGTGGTAAACGTGCTTTGACAGACCATAATGTGACACCGATTGATGTTGTAACGACCATTGCTTCGAATGTTTCTGCTAACCCTGACATGACAGATCCTAACGGAGCATCTGTGCACTCTCAAACAATTCCAGCTGGTTACCAAGCTAAAGAAGGAGATTTCTATACTTTTGGTATCTGGAATTTGACAAAATTTAATGCCCGTTACAACACAAACTACTATGCACGTGCTTATAAAAACTTTGATAGTTCGACAGATACTACAGTTGAACTGATCGATAAGAATACAGGTGCTGTTGTTGAAACACATACAGTCACTGCAACTAGTGGTGTTCAAAAATTCACTACAACCACTCCAAAATCTAATAATGAGTTGACACTGCAAGTGGATTACCAAGCAGGGGCTGGTCAAGGTCCTGGTAAAACAGACCAACCATTCATTCAAATGGGATTTGAAGTTGGTCCAGCGATTCAAGCTTTGGTAGCTGCTGGTCATAACCTGACTCCAGCTGAACAAGCCCGCTTTGATGCTGTTTATGACGCACGTAATTCAAATGATATCTTAAATGCAGTTGAACCTACATATAATGGTCGTCAAGTTACAGATACAAACTTTAAGATCCCTGCCAATGTTGAAAAGACCACTTACTATAAACTTGTTGACAAGAAAAACCCTACCTACAAGGAAACTGGTAAGTCTGTTACAACTCAGGACTATAAAGAAAATGGCAATGAAACTGAGTTAGCTAAATATACTCTAAAAGCTATGGAAGGGCAAAAATTCACAGCTTCTGGAGAACGCCAATTTACCAAGCAAACTGAAGATCTTGGAAATGGTATTACTAAAGAAACAGTTTATAAACTTTATCAAACGGTAGATCCAGATACAACTTCTGGTTATGTAAGCCGTCCTTACACCGTTGGTACCAAATTCATGGATGCTGAGCGTGCAGGAATTAAGCGTATCAAAGAAATTGTGGGTGAAGATGGATCTGTAGTGGTTCGTGTTTACCTACTAGATCCCAAACAACAAAGCAAACGTTCGGATGGTACTTTGAACACTGACGGTTATATGCTTTTAGCGGAGACCAAACCAATCAAGCCGGGAGAAGCTAATACTGAAGAACTAGTAGTCAAAAAGACACCGCTTACAACGATTGCGCATACGGTAACTGATCCAAAAACTGGTGCAAAAACGAACTATCCAAACGGTAAGACAGTTCCGTTCGATTTCCAATGGGCTGCTGGCTACACTCCGTATAAGACAGTCTTTGTTCCTTTCTTGGGAGACAATATCGGTCACCTTTCACCAAATTCACAATTGGAACGTGGAGTAGGAGGTATTGGTACCAACGTTGACTTGCTCAACTCCTTGACACCATACAAACAACCAATCTACTACTATGACAAGACAGAAACCATCAAGGTAAAACCTGAGGTTGAAAAACAATTGGAAGGTCGTGTACTTGTTGATGGTGAATTTAGCTTTAAGATTAAGGAAAACTCTTCTTCACCTGGGGTAGAAGAAACTGTAACTAATAAAACTGGTAAAGCATCCTTCTCAGAATTGTCATTTACAAAAGAAGGTACTTATACATATACTATCACTGAAACAAAAGGTTCTGATACGAATGTAGACTACGATGCAATGGAAGTAACCATGACTGTAAAGGTTACGAAAGACGCTAATGGTGATTTGCAAGCTTCAGTTAAGTACACTGGTGAAGGTGGATTCAAATCAAGTGCAGATGATAAGATCTTCAACAACTATGTTGTGGCTCCAGTTAAGACTAAGTTTGACTTCAGTAAAGCTCTTGCAGGTCGTGAGTTGAAAGAAGGCGAATTCAGCTTTGTATTGAAAGATTCAGATGGTAAGACCCTTCAAACTAAGACCAATACTAAGGCAGGTGTTGTAGCCTTTGATGATTTGACTTTTGACAATACACAAGTTGGTAAGCACAAGTACACTGTAGAAGAAGTTATCCCAGAAAATAAAGAAACTGGTATGACTTACGATACAATGAAGGCGGAAGTTACCATTACTGTTACTAAGCAAGGTCACGTTCTTAAAGCAACAAACACACTTCCTGCAGATACAGAGTTCAACAATACCTTCACACCTGTTGCTACACAAGCTCAATTCAAGTTCACTAAGAAATTGGAAGGGAAAGAGCTTACTAAGGATGCCTTCACATTTGAATTGCTTGAAAATGGCAATGTGATCCAAACGAAGAAAAATGCGGCTGATGGAACCATCCAATTCGATGCAATCTCGTACGCTGCTGCAGGTACACATACTTACACTGTACGTGAAAAAGCTGGAACAGATACGAATATCGATTATGATCCAATGAACGCTGTTGTGACTGTTAACGTCACAAAAGACGCTCAAACTGGTCTTTTGAACGCTGCAGTTACTATGCCGGCAGATACAGAGTTTAACAACTTTGCAGTAGCTCCAGTTAAGACTCGTTTCGACTTCAGCAAAGCCCTTGCAGGCCGTGAGTTGAAAGAAGGCGAATTTACATTTGTATTGAAAGATGCAAATGGTAAGACTCTTCAAACCAAGACCAATACTAAACAAGGTGTTGTAGCCTTTGATAATTTGACCTTTGACAATACACAAGTAGGTGTTCACAAGTATACTGTAGAAGAAGTCCAAGGTTCTGAAGCAGGAATGACTTACGACCCAATGAAAGCTGAAGTAACAATTACTGTTACGAAAGAAGGTCACGTTCTTAAAGCAACAAATGCTCTTCCTGCAGATACAGAGTTCAACAATACCTTCACACCTGCTGCAACTCAAGCTCAATTCAAGTTCACTAAACGTCTTGAAGGGAAAGAACTTACAAAGGATGCCTTCACATTCGAATTGCTTGAAAATGGCAATGTGATCCAAACCAAGAAAAATGCAGCAGATGGATCTATCACATTTGATGCGATTGAATACAACGCTGTAGGTGAACACACTTACACTGTGCGTGAAAAAGCTGGAACAGATACAAACATCGACTACGATTCAATGAACGCAGTCGTAACCGTTAATGTAACCAAAAATGCAGCTACAGGTCTCTTGAGCGCAGCTGTTACAATGCCAGAAGACACTGAGTTTAACAACTATGTGGTTTCTCCAGTTGTAACGAAATTTGACTTCACTAAGAAGTTGGCTGGCCGTAAATTGGCTGCAGGCGAATTCAGCTTCGTATTGAAAGATGCTGCTGGTAACGAAGTTGAAACAGTGAAAAATGATGCTGACGGTAATGTTACCTTCTCAGAATTGTCATTTGACAATACAAAAGTTGGTACCCACACATATACTGTAGAAGAAGTGATTCCGGCAAACAAAGAATTTGGAATGACTTACGACCAAATGAAGGCTACAGTGACTGTTGAAGTTGCGAAGAACGGTCATTCATTGACAACTGTTACAAACGTGACATCAACTGGTGGTAAAGATGCTAATGGTAACGCTACTGATGGTACTGCAGATAAAGAATTCAACAACAAAGTTACTCCTCCAGAAACTCCAAAATTCCAACCAGAAAAATTTGTCGTTTCTAAAGAGAAATATGACATCACTGGTAACAAGTTGATGGATGACGACGATGAGTTGACAAATGAGTACACTGAAACAAATGCGGATCCATATGTAGACAAGACAACTAACAACGAACCAGAAAACTTGAATACTAAGACAGTTAAACGTGGTTCTAAATTGGTTTACCAAGTATGGCTTGATACGACTAAATTCACTGAAGCGAACAACATCCAATACGTTGGTGTATCTGATACATACGACGCTGATAAATTGGACGTCAATGCAGCTGACATCAAAGCATACGATTCAGTAACTGGTGCAGAAGTAACCAATAAATTCGACATCAAAGTTGAAAACGGCACCATCACTGCAACTTCTAAAGATGAATTTATCAAAGACAAAGTAAACGCTCCTGTTATCGATACAACTAAGTTCGAATTTGGACGTTACTATAAATTTGATATTCCAGCAACTGTGAAAGAATCTGTTAAAGCTGGTGCTGATATTGAAAATACAGCCAACCAAACAGTTCACGTTTACAACCCAGTAAGCAAGACAGTTGAAAAACCTGAAAAACCAACACAAAAACGTGTCAACAGTGTTCCAGTTCCAGTGGAAATGAACTTCACGAAACGTTTGGAAGGTCGTGAACTTCAAGCCAAGGAATTCGAATTCGTATTGAAGAAAGACGGTGTTGAAGTAGAACGCGTGAAGAATGACGCGGCTGGTAAGATTGTCTTCAAGACTCTTGAATTCGGTCGTGATGATCTTGGTAAGACATACAACTACACAGTTGAAGAAACTCCTGGTACAGATGCAACTGTCAAATACGACACAATGGTTGCTACTGTTAAAGTGGTTGTTTCACATGATGGTACAGCTAAAGCGATCGTTGCCAACGTAACAGATGCTGCTGATAAAGAATTCAACAACCGTGTAACACCTCCAGAAGAACCTAAGTTCCAACCAGAGAAATACGTTGTTTCTAAAGAAAAATACGATATCACTGGTGACAAGCTCGTTGACGATGATAGAGAATTGGCAGACAAGTACGCAGATACAAATGCGAACCCATATGCAGACGATGCATCAAACAACGAAGCAGAAAACTTGAATACCAAGACTGTTGAACGTGGTTCTAAATTGGTTTACCAAGTATGGTTGGATACAACTAAATTTGATGCAGCTAACAAGGACAACATCCAAACAGTTGGTATCTCAGATAACTATGATGAAGCTAAATTAAATCTTAATAAAGCTGACATCAAAGCCTATGACTCTGTAACAGGCGCAGAAGTAACAGATAAATTCGATATCGCTGTGAACAACGGTGTGATCACTGCTAACTTGAAAGCTGGCTTCACGAAGTCACTTGGCGATGCAGAAAACACACAAATCATTGATACTACTAAGTTCGAATTTGGACGCTACTATAAATTTGATATCCCAGCAACAGTGAAAGACGATGTCGTAGCTGGTGCAGATATCGAAAATAAAGCAGCTCAAGTTGTTAACTACTACAACCCAGTAAGCAAGAAAGTTGAAAAACCAAACAAACCAACTGAAAAACGTGTCAACAGTGTTCCAGTTCCACTTGATCTTAAATTCACGAAATCTCTTGAAGGTCGTCAATTGAAAGATCAAGAATTCACATTCGTTCTTAAGAAAGATGGCAATGTTGTCGAAACAGTGAAGAATGATGCGACTGGTAAGGTTAACTTCACTCAACTTAAGTTTGGTAAAGATGATCTTGGTAAGACTTACAACTACACAGTAGAAGAAGTTCGTGGTACAGATAGCACCGTTTCTTACGACCCAATGGTTGCGACTGTGAAAGTTGTGGTTTCTCACGACGGTACAGCTAAAGCAATCGTAGCGAATGTAACAGATGCTGCTGATAAAGAGTTTAACAACCGTGTTACTCCTCCAGAAGAACCTAAGTTCCAACCAGAGAAGTATGTATTAAATGCAGAGAAATTCTCAATCACTGATAACAAACTTCTTGATGATGATTCTGAATTAGCTGACAAGTATGCAGATACAAATGCCAACCCATATGTGGATGGTACTGCAAACAACGAAGCAGAAAACATCAATACCAAGACTGTTAACCGTGGTGACAAGTTGGTTTACCAAGTATGGTTGGATACAACTAAATTCGACGCAGCTAACAAGGACAATATCCAATCAGTAGGAATCTCAGATGACTACGATGAAGCTAAGTTGGATCTTGATTCTACTAAGATCAAAGCTTACGATTCAGTAACAGGCGCAGAAGTAACAGATAAATTCGATATCGCTGTGAACAACGGTGTGATCACTGCAACTCTTAAAGCTGGCTTCACTAAGTCACTTGGAGACGCAGAAGATACTCAAATCATCGACACAACTAAGTTCGAATTCGGACGTTACTACAAGTTCGACATCCCAACAACAGTGAAAGCTGATGTACCTGGCGGAGTAGATATTGAAAATACTGCGGCTCAAGTAGTTAACTACTACAACCCAACAACTAAGAAAGTTGAAAAACCAAGCAAACCAACTGAAAAACGTGTAAACAACGTTCCAGTTGAAGTGGAATTCAACTTCACTAAACGCTTGGAAGGTCGTGAACTGAAAGCTAACGAATTCAGCTTCGTGCTTAAAGATTCAGAAGGTAAGACTCTTGAAACTGTAAGCAATGATGCGGCTGGTAACGTTAAGTTCTCTAAACTTGAGTTCAAGAAGGGTCAAGAAGGCGTACACAACTACACAGTAGAAGAAGTTAAAGGCTCAGACGCAACCGTTACATACGACACTATGAAAGCGAATGTAACAGTCACAGTGAAACACGATGGAACAGCTAAAGTTCTTATCGCGACTGTAGGCGACATTGCGGATAAAGAATTTAACAACCGTGTGACTCCTCCAGAAGAACCTAAGTTCCAACCAGAGAAATACGTTGTTTCTGAAGAGAAATACGATATCACAGGCGACAAGCTCGTTGATGATGATAAAGAGTTGGCAGACAAGTACGCAGATACCAATGCGAACCCATATGCGGACGATGCATCAAACAACGAAAAAGAAAACTTGAACACCAAGACTGTGAAACGTGGCGACAAGTTGGTTTACCAAGTATGGTTGGATACAACTAAGTTTGACGCAAACAACAAGGACAACATCCAATCAGTAGGAATCTCAGATGACTACGATGAAGCGAAGTTGGAACTTGATTCTACTAAGATCAAAGCTTACGACTCAGTAACAGGCGCAGAAGTAACAGATAAATTCGATATCACTGTGAACAACGGTGTGATCACTGCAACCCTTAAAGATGGCTTCACTAAGTCACTTGGCGATGCGGAAAACACACAAGTCATTGACACAACTAAATTCGAATTCGGACGTTACTACAAGTTCGACATCCCAACAACAGTGAAAGCTGATGTACCTGGTGGTGTAGACATCGAAAATACTGCGGCTCAAGTAGTCAACTACTACAACCCAACTACGAAGAAAGTTGAAAAACCAAGCAAACCAACTGAAAAACGTGTAAACAACGTTCCAGTTGAAGTGGAATTCAACTTCACTAAACGCTTGGAAGGCCGTGAACTTAAAGCCAATGAATTCAGCTTCGTTCTTAAAGATTCAACTGGTAAAGAAGTTGAGACTGTAAGCAATGATGCGTCTGGTAACGTTAAGTTCAAAGCTCTTAAATTCAAGAAGGGTGACGAAGGCGTTCACAACTACACTGTAGAAGAAGTTAAAGGAAGCGACGCAACCGTTACATACGACACAATGAAAGCGAATGTAACAGTTACAGTGAAACACGATGGTACTGCTAAAGTTCTTATCGCGACTGTAGGCGACATTGCGGATAAAGAATTTAACAACCGTGTGACTCCTCCAGAAGAACCTAAATTCCAACCAGAGAAATATGTTGTTTCTGAAGAGAAATTCGATATCACAGGTGACAAGCTCGTTGATGACGATAAAGAGTTGGCAGACAAGTACGCAGATACAAATGCGAACCCATATGCGGACAATGCATCAAACAACGAAGCTCAAAACTTGAATACTAAGACTGTTAAACGTGGCGACAAGTTGGTTTACCAAGTATGGTTGGATACAACTAAATTCGACTTAGCTAACAAGGACAACATCCAATCAGTAGGAATCTCAGATGACTACGATGAAACTAAGTTGGAACTTGATTCTACTAAGATCAAAGCTTACGATTCAGTAACAGGCGCAGAAGTAACAGATAAATTCGATATCGCTGTGAACAACGGTGTGATTACTGCAACCCTTAAAGATGGCTTCACTAAGTCACTTGGCGACGCAGAAAACACACAAGTTATTGACACAACTAAATTCGAATTCGGCCGTTACTACAAGTTCGACATCCCAACAACAGTGAAAGCTGATGTACCTGGTGGTGTGGATATTGAAAATACTGCGGCTCAAGTTGTAAACTACTACAACCCAACAACTAAGAAGGTTGAAAAACCAAGCAAACCAACTGAAAAACGTGTAAACAACGTTCCAGTTGAAGTAGAATTCAACTTCACTAAACGTATGGAAGGCCGTGAGCTTAAAGCTAACGAATTCAGCTTCGTGCTTAAAGATTCAGAAGGTAAAGTTGTTGAAACTGTAAGCAACGATGCATCTGGTAACGTTAAGTTCTCTAAACTTGAATTCAAGAAAGGTCAAGAAGGCGTTCACAACTACACTGTAGAAGAAGTTAAAGGAAGCGACGCAACCGTTACATACGACACCATGAAAGCGAATGTAACAGTCACAGTTAAACACGATGGTACTGCTAAAGTTCTTATCGCAACTGTAGGCGATATTGCGGATAAAGAATTTAACAACCGTGTAACACCTCCAGAAACTCCAGGATTCAATCCAGAAAAATATGTTCTAAACGAAAAAGAATTTGATTTGACTGGAACTTCATTATTAGATGATGATAAAGAGTTGGCAGACAAGTACGCAGATACCAATGCGAACCCATATGCGGACGATGCATCTAATAACGAAAAAGCGAATATCAATACTAAATCAGTTAAACCAGGTCAAAAACTTGTTTACCAAGTATGGTTGGATACAACTAAATTTGACGCAAACAACAAAGACCATATCCAATCAGTAGGAATCTCAGATGACTACGATGAGGCAAAAGTCGACGTTGAAGCTTCAGCTATTAAAGCATACGATGGTAAGACTGGTGCGGATGTAACAGCTAAATTCGATATTACTGTGAACAACGGTGTGATTACTGCAACCCTTAAAGATGGCTTTACTAAGTCACTTGGCGATGCGGAAAACACACAAGTGATCGACACAACTAAATTCGAATTCGGACGTTACTACAAGTTTGATATCCCAGCTACAGTGAAAGCTGACGTTAAAGGCGGAGTAGACATCGAAAATACTGCGGCTCAAGTCGTTAACTACTACAACCCAACTACTAAGAAAGTTGAAAAACCAAACAAACCAACTGAAAAACGTGTAAACAGCGTACCAGTACAAGTAGAATTCAACTTCACTAAACGTTTAGAAGGACGTAAATTGCAAGCGAACGAATTCAGCTTCGTACTTAAAGATTCAGAAGGTAAAGTTGTTGAAACTGTAAGCAACGATGCATCTGGTAACGTTAAGTTCTCTAAACTTGAATTCAAGAAAGAACAAGTAGGCGAACACAAGTTCACAGTTGAAGAAGTGAAGGGTACTGACGGAACTGTCACTTACGATGCGATGAAAGCAGTAGTAACTGTAGAAGTTAAACATGACGGAACAGCGAAAGCTCTCATCACTTACGTAACAGATCCAGCAGACAAAGAGTTCAACAACCGTGTAACACCTCCAGAAACTCCAGAATTCAACCCAGAGAAATACATCTTGAACGAATCTAAATTCGATCTGACAGGTGTGAAACTTCTCGATGATGATAACGAGCTGGAACATAAAGTTGCGGACACCAATGCGAACCCATATGTGGACGGTACTGCCAACAACGAAGCTCAAAATATCAATACGAAGACACTTAAGAAAGGTGATAAAGTATACTACCAAGTATGGTTGGATACAACTAAATTCACTGAAGCACACAATATTCAATCTGTAGGTGTAACAGATAAATATGACAGTGCGAACTTGACTGTTAACGGAGCTGATATTAAGGCATACGACTCTGTAACAGGAGAAGATGTAACAGCTAAGTTTGATATCAAGGTTGAAAACGGTGTGATTACTGCAACATCTAAAGCAGACTTGACTAAGTCACTTGGAGACGCAGAAAATACACAAGTCATCGACACAACTAAGTTGGCCTTTGGACGTTACTACAAGTTTGAAATTCCTGCAGAAATTAAACAATCTGCTCAAGATGGTGTGGACATTGAAAATACAGCTTCACAAATCGTACACCAATACGATCCAACTAAGAAGACTGTAGAAAAACCAGAAAAACCAACTGAAAAACGTGTAGTCAACATTCCAGTTAAGGTTCAATTCCAATTCACTAAGAAATTGGAAGGTCGTGCATTGAAGGCTGGTGAATTCAGCTTCGTTCTTAAGGACGAAAAAGGAAATGTGATCGAAACCGTAACCAATGATGCGGCTGGTAAGATCACCTTCTCAAATCTTGAATTCAAACGTGGTGAAGAAGGAACTCATCTCTACCATGTAGAAGAAATCCGTGGCACAGATTCTAGCGTTGTATACGATAAGATGGTTGCAACTGTTGGTATCGTGGTGAATAAAGCAGGTAAGGTATTAGTAGCTACTACTAAGTTGCCGGAAGATACAGAGTTTAACAACACTGTTATTCCGCCAACAACACCGCCAAATACACCACCAACAACACCGCCAACAACACCACCAACAACACCACCAACAACACCACCTACAACGCCACCAACACCTACAACTCCTCCAGCTCCAGCACTTCCTGAAACTGGTGAAGAACAATCAGCATCTGCTGCATTGTTAGGTGCTGCACTTGGTATGGTTGGCCTTGCGGGACTTGCAAAACGCAAAAAACGCGAAGACTAAAATTGAGGTGACATCGACAAACTTGTTGATGAGGTGACAATTTTAGATCCAACAGGAAGAGGCTTTGCTCGAAAGAGCAAGGCCTCTTTGTTTGGTATTGGAAACTTAGAAAAACATGCATAAATGTGATGAAAAAGTTTCAGTAAAATTCTATATATTCATTTCATTCGGTTACTAGTTTCAGTAAAATTCCATTGACTTGAAGTAGAGAAAACAGTATACTAGTAAAGCAATTTGATCTTTCAAACTGCCGGCAACAAGGGGAATGAATCCACTTTGAATTGGAATACAGTAGGGTTTGGAGTGGTAGAACTTCACACCCTTATTGTCGTCAGTTACCCTAGTAAGACCAGACTTGTGAAACAAACACAGGTTTCTTTTTTGCATAATTATAAAAGCTTATAGAACCCTCCTGCTCCATATAATCAGGAGGGTTCCGTTTTATTTTTAAAAAGCTGGTGATCCAAGAAATATTGTGAATTTCCTATAGGTTCTCTTCCATATTTATGATACAATTAAACTACTATTATCGAAGGGAGAAACTATGATTAATTCAATTGTTTCACAAGGTTTGATTTGGGCCATTTTAGGGTTAGGAATCTTTATGAC
>SKEG01000772.1_pt1 | contig 30259 bp, 32 predicted proteins | sample 4826631 | NCBI WGS metagenome assembly SKEG01 (sample SAMN11008815, study PRJNA524170) | human gut metagenome | biome: Human fecal sample; material: Feces; isolation source: fecal sample from pouch patient p26, p34, p50 | host: Homo sapiens | place: Israel: Tel-Aviv | collected 2016-11-02
CTGACCACTTATAAGTGGATCGGCATTGGTGATTACACCATTCGTGCGTAAATAAAACCGGGTGATGCAAAAGTAGCCATTTGATTCACAAGGCCATTGACGCATCGCCCGGTTAGTTTTAACCTTGTCCACCGTGATTCACGTTCGTGAACATGTCCTTTCAGGGCCGATATAGCTCAGTTGGTAGAGCAGCGCATTCGTAATGCGAAGGTCGTAGGTTCGACTCCTATTATCGGCACCAGTCACTTCTATTTCATTGATTTAATTAACTTTAAATTCATTCAGAGTGAAATCGCGTAGCCTCTCCTACATAGAGGTCATACAGCCGATGGCTCAACGTGATAATCTGTATCGCCGTAGCAGCGGTATTTATGTTGTCCGTATTGCAGTTCCCGCCCGATACCGTCTCTACACGGGACAGCGTGAGATTCACGCTTCAACAGAAACAAACGACATCAGAAAAGCGCGAGCGATTGCCGCAGGTCTATTGGTTGTTTGGCAGCGATGTCTGGGTGAGTATCAAGAATTGGATAGAGAAAAGTTGGTAAGCAGTGCGCCTGCTTTGGCTGGCGAAGGAATGATCAGCCTCGCTGAATTTTGCGGTTTAACGAGCGCTTCCCTGCAACAAGTGGCGCAGCGACTACTTGATACAAATATCCCGCTTTTTTGGCTTGCTGATGGGCGTCCTGCCTACTATGTAGAAGATCTTTCACTCGTTGATAAGGATGATCCTGAGGCTTCTGGATTTATCATCGATAGTGCCATTAACATCGGGATCAGAGGTTCTCTGACCGGTTATGTTCAGCCCCTGGTTTTATCACGTATATTACGTCAGATGATCGCTGGCGAGCTGCTGGATGCAGAAACCGCATTTAAATCCTCAGAGGCTTCATCCAAAGCCGCTTGGTTTGTTGACTTTCCCGGTGTCGAAATCTCGCCTAGTTCATTAATGATTCATCGTGTGCAAGCTGAGCGCTTACGATTATTTTGGCTGTCACATAGCGCAGCGGTTTCTCCAATCATGCCTGAAAAACCAAAAGCAATTCCCCCTGTATTATTGCCCTCATCAATACCGGATAATGAATATGTAAATCGTAAATACTACTCAGTGAAAATGAGCGAGTTATGTGAAAAATATATTCGCTACAAGCGTGGAGGGAAATTCACGGAAAAGGCAGAAAATCGAGTTCGGGAAGGTTTTGGCTTACTCCTTGAAGTCATGGGTGATTCAACGCTTGAAAAAGTTGACCGTGACTTCCTTCGTAAATATGAGAGCTTACTAAGGTCGATACCTGCAAGGCGCGATCTGGCAAAAATAAGATATAAAATCAACGATGTTCATGAATTGATTGTCAAGGCAAAAGAGAATAGTGATCCTCTAATGAGCGATAATGCCGTTCGTAAATATATGCGAATTCTCTTCGAGGCTTTCCAGTGGGCTGATGGAGAAGGCATTTTTATTAAGTCTCCTGCGAATAAATTCTTTGCACCTATTGAAAATGAAAAGATGGATCAGGATTTCAAATCTAATTTCACTGATGAGGATTTGAAAGCTATTTTTGGTATGCCTTGGTATAAACGTGGGACTGTCGATAAAAATAGTCAGGGGCAATTCCATCATTATCGTGCATTTCATTACTGGCTACCGCTAATTGGCTTTTTTACCGGCGCGAGGATAAATGAATTATGTCAGCTTTATCTTGACGATATTAAGCAGGATGCGGTCGGGTTTTATTTCTTCGAAATCAGCAATGAGCGTGCCGATCAGTCGCTAAAAACTATTCATTCGCGGCGGAAAATACCGTTGCATCCGACATTGATCAAACTTGGATTAGTCCGCTATTGCGAAGCATTGAAGAAAGCAGGCCATGAACGTTTATTTCCCGAGCTTCCTTACCACCCTGTAAAAGGATATGGCGATAAAGCTTCGGACTGGTTTAATCGCTCGTTGCTCAAAGAACGGTTAGGCTTTGAAAAAGAGAGCAAAAAATCTTTCCATTCATTCCGTCACACGTTTTCTACTAGACTTAAACAAGCTGGAATCGACAGCGAGACGCGTGCGCAGTTTGTTGGGCATATCCGCGGTTCTGGCGAGACAGAGAACCGGTATAGCAAAGATCATCCACCAGCAGCCCTCTATGCTGTGCTTGAGAGCGTTACGTTAGGGCTACCGGAAGTTGCTCCATTTGTTTGCGAAGATGGTGTGGTTGCTGTAGCTGATGCGCTACGGATTAAACAGAGCAACAAATCGCGAAAAGAACCGCAATAGCCTGAATTTCTCTTTTGCTCTAACGCGCTCAGAACGATTTTGGCGCGTTTTTTATTAAGGGTGGTGATTTTCATAGTGCTGAATTTGGATACGCTCAAAACGCGTTTGGTGAAATTTGATGACCTACGATTGCACCCGCAGCCCTTCAACGTTTTCTGATGGTAGATTCATCACTGTTTTAATGCTGGTCTCTATGCTGCCAAAGATGTCTTCGCGTGGGCCGCTGCGCCAGTCATCACTTGCGTAAAAAGCATTAAGAACCGTAGCCATGCTTTCAGCACTGTCAAAGGCGCGAATCAGATAGTAGCAATCCGGGTCATGTAACGAGTTACCAAACGAAACAACATCGATCCCGTGGCGTTGGTGCAGGGGAACACTGATTTTCTGCATTATGGCGTGAAAAGCGGCGCCGCTGCCTTTTCGTAAGGTGTATTGCAGTATTTCGACGGTTCTCAATTTTATTCTCCATTAATGGTCGACTGTGTGCTTAAAATAACAAGATGTATAAGTGAACATATTATTCAACACCAACTTTTGTTTCTTACCGATGGTTCGTATTAAGTGAACCAACATTTTTATGATGTCAGTTCACTTTAAAATATCCTATTACTGCTTTTAATTAAATTATTTCTATTTCACTCGAATCAAACCATCCTTTATGTAGTAGGTTTTTTCTTAGCATTTCTGTATTATCTGTATAAGCAAGAATGGCGAGGCTTTTTTGTGCTCGACTACATGTGACGTAAAATAGTCTTCTAGTTCTGTCTTCACTAGTATCTTTACCTTCTTTCTCATTATCTAAATCAGTTTTGGTTTTTTCTTTAACACCGAAAAGTTTGTCATAACTAAACATAAAACCTTTAGCCTCAGAATCATCAATTAAAACTAGAACACGAGGAAATTCTAGACCTTTAACTCCCTGATGAGTATCGATGTTTGTCTTCCCTTTGACATAATTATAATATTTATCAAATTGACATAAAGGAGAGCTAAACGCTTTCTGCCAAGCTTCAATGATATCATCTTGTGAGTTATTGTTACTTTCTAGGATTTCTTGTATAGAATCTGGGACGTCAAGTAATTTTATTTCATTTATCTTATGTAGTAAATTAATTGTGATAAGTTCGGGGTTTGTAGAAATAAAACTCTTTAACATATCAAGAGAGTTTCTGATCTGTGTAAGTGGCGAGGTATTATTTGTGTTTTTTAAAAGATGTTCTCTTTTTAATAAGGGTGCATTTGTTCGTAAAATGTTAGTGATAGTAAAAGTATCATTTTTAATACAGGCGGATATTAATGGTGAAACAATTCCACAAATGAAATTTATATTACCCAGAGAGCCCTCTAAAAGCCCAGTTTTTAATCGCTCAATTTGATAGAGAGGAGTGAACATGTCTATAAAACCCATACGTGTTGCGGCCATATGATGTTCTAATATTAGGGTGTTTACTAATGAATCATGGTTTTCCCAATCATCATCTAAAGTAATTTCTCTCATTCTTTTTTTTACAAACGATTCATCTCTATCTTTATTATCAGAATGACATTCTTTTATAAAAATTCTTACATATCCTTCCTCGGCATCTTCTCTGGCCTTTTGCTTATGATTATCCACTTGACTTCTAATTAAATTAATTAAAGCAACCACTCTTTTTGGAGAACGATAGTTAATGCTTTTTTCAGGTTTTTTCCAGTGTTCGTCAAGGCATGCCTCTAAATCACTTTTACCATCAGAGTATATCCTTTGCATCATGTCCCCTAACAGACCCACCGAGAATGTATCTCTGTTATTTTTCTCAACTTCGAGTAATGCATTCATTAGCAGTTTGTTAGTATCTTGGCTTTCATCAATTAAAAGAATTGGATGGCGATTAACCAATATTTTCTGCATTGTATATTTTCTGTCTAGAAAATAAGAACCGAGTTTAATGACTTCTGAATGATTTAGAGAGTCTTTAGTTCTATTATCCCCGGTAGGGTTGTATGTGAATTTATATACATCTGATAAGTTTTGCAGACGTTTTTCTTTGGAAACTATTTTTCTTTCTCTTTCTAAAGAAGCTTGTGAAACTCTAGTTGTTCTGCTTTGTTTGTCCCTTAAATCAGCTATCTCCGCAGCAATGTTTTCCATTAACCAAGATTTTATATCACTGGAGTGATGCCTAATTAGCTCCCATAGGAAACTATGAATTGTAGACACATCTATTAATTTGTTGAATTTAACTCTTCTTTTTATTTCATCACAAGCCGCATTGGTGTATGTTATCACGGCTATTTTTTTTCCTCTTAGCCTGAACTCTTCTGAGTGACTCTTCAAAATCATTTCCAGAACATTAACTAAAGTCCTGGTTTTACCAGAGCCAGCTCCAGCATAAAGAAGGAAACTATGCTTTTGAGTGCCCGTTAAGTAATTATGTATATTAGAATCTAATATTTCCTCAGTTTGTTTGATAGTCATTTGTTTTCTCCATCACTGGCTAAATCAGAAACAAGCTCTAATTGTTTTATTTTTATCTTTTCTTCGAGCCACTTTAGACCATTACTTATATAATTAGGTGTGTTTAATTTATCGCTTTCGTCATGGTAAAGTATATCTAATGCAAATTCAGCTTTATTACCTTTAGATAAGTGTAAAAATGATTCCTCTCCAAATTCCTCTGCATTTTTGCAATTAGTAATTGATGCTTTGAATTTCTTCACTAAACCATTACCAGTAAGATTACTGAAAAAATCTAGATTATTGTAGACTAATGAGTCTTCGAACGTGTTTGGTAAAAATTCTTGGTTAACACCTTTGAATGCAGCCAAAACAGGAATCTGAAAAGCTGAGTAAACATAAAAGAAATCATTATATTTCTTTTCTTTCTTATCTTCCGTGAGTTTATACAATTCATCGACACCGGTAACTTCTGGAACCCAACTTGCAAGCGTTGTATTACTTGTAACGAAACCGCTGCCTTTCTTAGAGGGCTTAACCTTGCCATCTTGTGAATCCTTAGGGTCTAAATCCGTAATAATTAGAGTTAAAAGATTCAAACTAACAATCAGATTCTTTAGTCGATGGGCATGGCTACCACCAATCTCTAATAAGGTAATGTAGCTTTGATTTAAGAAAGGGTAGTGTCTTCTAATTAAGTGAGGAACTAAAATCCTCTCGGCTGGGCCTTCAACAAGAATTACTGCATCTGCAAAGAATAAATCACAATGTGTTGCCTTTAGGTATCTTATTACAAATTTTTCCGTATCATCATTTACACCAAAAACATTGGAAAGATTGATTACTGTTGATACAGGGATCTCATGTTCTTTACAAGCAGGAATTCTTCTAAAGTATCGTAAAGAAGAAAATTTACACTCGTGGGCAATATGGCTCGAATGTGTGCTTATAATGAGTTGCGTATGAAGCTCTTCTTTATCGCCTAAATTATTATGATTCCTCAATATATCATATGCTTTCCTAATGAAGATTTGTTGCACTTGTGCATGCAAGTGAGCTTCAGGTTCTTCAATCAAAACCAAATGCAGGGGAGCTGGAAAATCCTCTTGATTGTCGTCTGCTAATTTTTTATTTGTAGCTTTGCCAACTTTCATCCAACTATTTCTGAACCCCATTAGTCTAAATGCAATTGAGATTAAGTTTTGATAACCTAGTCCATTATAACTCTCTGGCAATCTTAAATAGTCTAAAGATACATTGCTTAAAGCATTAGTTAACTCATATTGAACTGCTGAGTCGTGATTTAAGCCATCAATTGGTTCTATTTTTGTAGAGATTTTTAGTTTAGGATCAGTTACTCCTGGATAGTTGAGGCCTTCAACTTCTTTTATGGCTTGGGAGAAACAGTTTTTTAATCTTTCATCAAATGTATCCTGAGCATCACGAATGGCTTGTAGAGCTTCGATATCTGATAGTTCAGGGCTTTCTATTGGGTTAAGATGTTTCGAATAATAATCTCTCAACTGTGTGTTTAATTTGCTATTCTCTTTGTCGGCAGCAGAGGGGCTTCCAAAGCCACGTTGTGCATTGATCTCATCAATTCTTATTAGATCTTTGAGAGGTATGCCATCAAGTAATGTTTGCTGACTGTCTATTCTTTGGGGTTTGGCTATTCCATTATCAGATGATTCTAATTTCGAAGGATCTAAGCTATAACACTTAATTGTAAACATTGAGTTCAACTTTCTTGAAAGATATTCATAAATATCTTTAGGCCACAATGCTATTGTGTAATTTTCTTTATCAATCCGCTCAGAAATTCGGTCGTGTATATCTAATGAATTTTGGCGGGAAGATATGAAGTCCTCAAAGAAAACATCAAATTTCTTGGGTTCATATCTCAGTCTTACTCCAATTAAACCTCCATTCCACTCTAACGTTGGTAGTATATGATTGACATATTGGAGCTCATTTTCTTTCGCTTCGATCCAAATATCCATGCAAGGAAAAAGATCTGAGAAAGCTTCCTGTGATTTAGCAAGGTCTATATTTTCCTCAGTTAACCATTGTTCAGTGATATCTTTTATTTTTGCCCAATTGCAAAGTGTCAAATCATTTACGCTAAACCGCGAGGCATCAACGAGGAAATGTCCTAAGGCCTCCATTGCAGCCGTTTTACCGCTATTGTTAGCACCAACAAAGAGAGTGGTTTTTTCTGCAATATCTATGCGGACAGACTTCAACTTTCTGAAATTCTTAATTTCAATGAAATTTATTTTCATATTAATAATATCCTTATGAAATTATTTTGCTGTGCTAAAGAAATGTTTACGTTTCGATTAGAACATAACCACTTTGATTGTGTAGTCAATAGAAACCATGATGTAAGAAATCGACCGTTTTCTGGCACCTCCCAATCGCACGCCTTCACACTGTTGGAAAAATAGCCTTGGCTTTTCTGACAGGCCATCCTAATGTTGGCCTCGTTTTCTGGCAGGGGTCAGATGAGGAGATAACAATGGCTACTTTTGGCTACGGGCGTGTTTCAACAACGCAGCAGGATACTGAGAACCAGCGACTGGAGCTTGAGCAAGCTGAGTGGCAAATTGACTATTGGTTTGCCGATATTGTCAGTGGGAAGGTTCCGGCTATGCAACGTAAAGCGTTCTCTGAAATGCTTAGCAAAATTCGCGATGGTGAAACGTTGGTAGTTGCAAAACTAGACCGTCTGGGACGTGATGCGATTGATGTTCTCCAGACGGTCAGGGCACTGGCAGAGCGTAATATCAAGGTGATCGTCCACCAGCTTGGAACTACTGACCTCACTTCTGCTGCCGGTAAGCTTCTGTTGTCTATGCTGGCAGCCGTTGCGGAAATGGAGCGTGACCTACTTATTGAACGCACTCAGGCGGGGCTGTCACGAGCAAAAGCTGAAGGAAAGAAGCTGGGCAGACCGTCGAAAATCGCACCAGAAGCCCGTAGGGCGATTATAGAGAAAAAGAATAGCGGGACCAGTATCAGTGCGTTAGCGCGTGAATACGGTGTTTCCAGAGCGACTATAGCCGCGCTGCTTTAAATGCTTCTAAACTTTCATTGCAACCCCGAGTTTTGGGTTGGTTAGCGTGAGAGATTCAAAACGAAAGAAAGATTGTGACACCGTTTCCGGTTAGAGCAGCAAAGAAGATCGACGAGGTTGAATGCCCCCACTTATAAGTTCGGGGGGCTTATAGTGGTTACTCAAATGAAGCCGCGATGACTTCCCCGGTGTTGGCGTTGAATACACAAAAATATTGGAGTGGTGTTTGAATCCCAAGGCTATTAATCGCCTTAGCTTGTTGCCCGAATATTTGAATAGTTTGTTTGCTCTTGTCGTGCCAGAGGTAGGTGCTGAAAACTGGTTGCTCTTCGCTATCTAGCCACACATGGCGAAATGTCGCTTTCTCATCCATTACCTGTTTGCACTTTTTGACGGGGTTATGATGTGCTTTTGCATAGCATTCTGGCTCGTTAATCAAGCACAAGGCATTTTGTTTTTCTCCCGGGAGTTCAGCGCTAACAGCTGCGAATGCACTTAATCCCAGCACTAGTGAGAGCGTTCCCAGAACACCCCATGAGATTGCTCGTAGAGTGCTGATCTGCCGTTTTGATGTAACGTGCGCGACCATGCTGTAACTGGCCCAACTGAGCACGGCTCCCGCTATCATAGGTAATATAAAATCTGATCCCGCCATGATTTCCTCATTTGCCAAACAACATCACATCTCATAGTGAGCGCTGAAGACACCCAACCTGTGACAGCCATCATACGATATTGGCTTGATTTGTCACTAATAGTATTCATTTTGAATCTTTGATTGTAGCGATACAGACTTCTCGTGAGGGTGATTGTGCTCACAATAGGGATCGTTAGATTCGAAATGTCTCATATGGAGCGTGGCCTTACAGTGGTCAAAATTGCACATTCAGTGCATGAAAAAATCCCTAAGAATACAGTTTGGCGAGCGGGTAAAAGAGTTGCGCGTTGCCACCGGAATGAGCCAGGAAGCGTTTGCGGATCGGTGTGGGTTTGCACGTAGCTATATGAGCCGCATTGAACGTGGCGGTTCTAATGCATCTCTCGATGCCATTGAGGTGCTGGCTAGCGCTCTCAGTGTTGAACCGTGGCAGTTGTTAGTATTCGACTCATCCGAAGAAAACGACCCAGAACTACTGGTTCCCTATGCGGCGGATGGGACGTGCTTTAATCCCGAACTGGCGAGTAGTCGCGATGGTTCATTTGCAGTAGGAGATAAAGCCGCTCAGAAGCGTTTTGGCTCGTTTATCGAAGCCCTTGAATATCTCCGTAGCATGGAGACGGCAAAGTGGCGTAGGCCGAATTCTGCGGGCAATTGGGGAATTGTGTCTGCTGTTAAATGGGATAAGCTTAGGAAGTAGTGCCAGTATAAGGATATAAATTTGGCAAATAGGATTTATACATTGCATCCCCATAATGGATGCTGTCCACCCTAGGACTTTTGATTCTTTCGGCTGTATATAGATAATCATGAAACACGGGTGCGTTACAGAGGCGTTACGTATCGCTTTTAATGTTTTTTATTATTAGATTCAAGTTGTTATGATTTTTGTGGTGGATTCAAAAAATAAACTCACTCCGTGAGTTTTTGCCAGTTTTATTTTGCTCCGAATCTTCACCCTTCCCGAGAGTTGTTCTTCTATGATAACTCAGGCTGCGTAAGCAGCCCGTCGCGACAAAGTCGCGACCCTGTTATTGGGTAATTAGTTACAAAAGTTAGAAAGCTAAGCAATACCCTAGTCATACAAAGAACTATGATTTACGCGGGTTTTATGGCAAAAGAGATAGCTCCCATACTGGGTAAACTAATCGCGCATAAACTCGGTAAATTGTTTTTCAAGGCTATCGTTTCATTCAAATTTTGAGTTCACATCTTTTTCTCATATGAATCTAAACGTTGTAAAACAGCTTTTAATGATGATTTAAGCCTCTTCTCATCGTGGCTTTCCCCTGTCATAAATCTCATTATCTGCGCTAAACTCATGTATGATTTATCGGATATGCGGGAAGCAAGCCAAACATTAACCCAATGAGGAATATGTTTTGCTAGATTTCTCCGTTTTGTTACTGAAACTTCAAGTCTCTCCGTGACTTGTGCAATCCCCAATGAATGCAACTTGCCACCTCGGACATCTCCTTTTTGAAGTTTCCGCCATGAATCACGGTGTTTTTTAGATTGATACTGTGCTAACTCCCATTGAAGGTTTACATTGATCTGTAATGCCCTGATTTTTACGTCAGTTGTCCAATTTAGACGCGCAAATTTTTCTGCCAAGATCCAGTCAAATTCTTCACGCTGAAATAGGTGCTCAAACTCTTCTGCACCTACCGCTTTTTTTTGTCCTTGTATCCATGTCCAGTGCATATCGATGACTTGGCGGTCAATGCTTAATTGGTTTGGTTCATCATCAGACGTTCTTTTAGGTGATGGAGGAAGCGCACGAAATCTCGGAGCTATGTATTGTGAAATATTCAACGCAATTGACAATGACACTGCTTCATCTCGATGGTTTAGGTAATCATTTTTGTTTTCAAGGATAGAGCGTAGACATTGCGCTATATCATTACCATTTTTTGTCAAAACGATCTCTGATGCTTTTGAAACGAGATCTTTAAAAGGAGTAATACCGGGGTGTTTCTCAAGAACTTCTTGAGGTTCGGTAGACATACTACGGGCTGATGTCGCCTGTTCGTTCTCTTTGTCGAGAATCGCAGCAAGGACATCAATTTGCTGATCATTTGGAAGCTCAAGCTGACTACGTAAACTAGTTTCTGATGACATAATTCCCACTCCTTAGTTGAATAAGCGGGACATTATTTTGTGAACTTAGGCTTTTCAATGCTTCTGGTTGGCTATTTTTAAACGGTAACATAACATATTGTTTTATAATTATTTTCATTTTAGGCTATTTTACGTCATGAGTTTTTTAGTGCTCTGTAGAGGACATTGGCTCTCCTACAAAACTGTCCTACAATGCGATTTCATCATTGATTAATGCTTTATGGTTACGCGCCCCAAAGCCGATATAGCTCAGTTGGTAGAGCAGCGCATTCGTAATGCGAAGGTCGTAGGTTCGACTCCTATTATCGGCACCATTCAAACATCTCCCCAAGTCTACTAAAGTCTTTCAAAACCCCTTATAATCCGCGTATTAAAGCCCCGTTCGTCTTTTGACGTCTACTAAAGTCCCTCAAAATCTACGGTCAGATGGGGGTACTTATGGGGGTATTTGCTGTTCGGTTTAGTGGAGGTACCCCCAAGTGAAACTCAATGCCCGTCAAATAGACACAGCCAAGCCAAAAGAGAAGGCTTACAAGCTGGCCGATGGTGGCGGTTTGTATCTCTTGGTAAAACCTAATGGAGGTAAATACTGGCGACTTAAATATCGTGTAGCTGGTAAAGAGAAGCTATTGGCACTAGGTGTGTATCCTGAGGTTACTCTAGCCGATGCTCGGGCAAAACGTGAAGATGCGAAAAGAGGTATCGCTGGTGGTATCGATCCGATGGAAGCGAAACGAGAGGAAAAGATTGCCCGGGAAACGCAGTTAAACAACACCTTCAAAGATATTGCCCTTGAGTGGCACAGCAGCAAATTAAAAAAATGGTCTGCTGGTTATGCTTCAGACATCCTCGAAGCCTTCAACAAAGATGTGTTCCCTTACATTGGCAAAAAACCAATCGCCGAAATCAAACCACTTGAACTTCTGAATGTGCTGCGGCGCATCGAGGGGCGCGGTGCGACAGAAAAAGCCAAAAAAGTGAGGCAGCGGTGCGGGGAAGTTTTCCGCTATGCAATAGTCACTGGTCGCGCAGAGTATAACCCTGCACCAGACCTTACTAGCGCGATGCAAGGCCATGAATCTAATCATTACCCTTTCCTTACGACCAAAGAATTACCTGATTTTTTCAAGGCATTGTCCAGTTACTCAGGAAGCGCATTGGTTGTTATGGCGGCTCGTCTACTGATTATCACCGGCTTGCGAACTGGCGAACTACGTGGCGCATTATGGGATGAAATTGATTTCAACAAGGCTATATGGGAGATACCCGCTTCACGTATGAAAATGCGGCGGCCTCATATTGTGCCATTGTCTGAGCAGGCTCTTTCGCTTATTGGGAAGATTAGAGAAATAACAGGCAATTACCCTCTTATGTTTCCCGGGCGCAATGATCCAAGGAAAACAATGAGTGAGGCCAGCATAAACCAAGTGTTTAAGCGCATTGGCTACGCTGGACGTGTAACTGGTCATGGGTTCCGACACACTATGAGCACGATTTTGCATGAGCAGGGCTATAACACCGCGTGGATAGAAACGCAGCTCGCTCACGTTGATAAGAACTCAATTCGTGGCACATACAACCATGCGCAATATCTGGATGGAAGGCGGGAGATGCTTCAATGGTATGCCGACTATATGGATTCTCTCGAGCATGGCGGAAATGTGGTGCATATGGTGTTTGAAAAACACGCATGAAACAACTGGACAAGTATACAGAGGTTTACTAAAGTATAGGGGAGTAGATTGATAAAAACTCACAGAGGATTGCTATTTAACAGTTAGCCCTGGAGAAGGGCAATCGCTCTTTTATAAACGAAGGTGTATTGAGCCTTCTACGCTGCTGAAAAGCGGAATGTTCTTTAACAGGCTTTGGCGCTGACAAAGCGCAATTGTTCTTTAAAACTACTGGATGTCACGCCTAATAGCGTGATCCTGCCGAAATGCAGGGTAGCTCTACCCTTGTGGAGCAAACAAACCAAAACAATCTGACTATCTTTTATAAAAGACCGCAATATGTTTTTCATATTGTGGTCTTTGGCGTATTCGACATTTGACGCAAATAAAACTCTCGCCATTCGTTGCAGGAGGGGGTTATTGCGTCATTAGTACAGGATATTAATAAATGGCTAATTACAATTCATTAATTCGTCTCTCTGAAGTTCAAAGGCGAACTGGTTATAGCAAAGCATGGATTTATCGTCTTATTAGTCAGGGGAGGTTCCCTAAACAGGTAAAAATTGGAAGTCGGGCAATTGCTTTTGTTGAGTCTGAAATAGATGAATGGATTGAGAAGTGTATATTAGAATCTAGAGACGAGGTGGCCTGATGGAAAAGAAAAACCGCCCATTACAGGCGGCTAATTCAGATATTCGCGTATCTGATATTACGCCCCTTACAAAATCCCTTCAAGCACCAAAGCGCACACCGAAAAAGCATCGTGCCCGAGTCTATATGCTGCGTACTGGTATAGAGGGATGGACAGAAAATGACATTCTTCGCTACTGCCGTCTGTCTTCTGGTCGTAACTATGCAACAGAGTTAGAACGCCAGCTTGGAATCACTCTGGAGCGTATCGACGAAAAGAATCCTGATGGTATCGGAACACACCTTCGCTACCGTTTCTCCTGCCGTGGTGATGTTCTGAAAGTGATCACTCATGTTAACCATCTTGCGAACATAAATGATCACAACGGACTTTCTCAGCAGGAAATTGCCGACATTCTGAAACTCTACCCGGACGCGTTTAACGCCGCCTAACGGAGACTGAAAATGAACATCGAAAAAAGCAGATTAATTTCTGAGGCTGCCCCTCATCTGAACGCCTCTCTGGGCACAATTAACGGTAATGAATTTGCCGCAATTGTCCCGGTTATTCCTGGTCATATCGGTGGGCGTGAAACCAATATTGTTAGCGCAAAAGCGTTACACAAAGCGTTGGGCGTGGGAAAAGACTTCTCTACATGGATCACTGATCGCATCTCTGAATATGACTTCACCATTGGGCACGATTACTCAGTCCATAAAACAATTTCCCCAAATTTGGGGAAAAGCCCGAATGGCACGGCTTACAGCAAGATTAAGCACTCTGGCAGACCCGGCAAAGACTATCTGTTAAGTGTCGGAATGGCGAAAGAACTGGCAATGATCGAACGCAATGATCAGGGGCGCGCTATCCGCCGTTATTTCATCCAGTGCGAGGAAGAATTACAGCGTAGCGTGCCTGAAATCGCCGCCCGCTATCGTCGCCAGCTAAAAGCCCGTATCAGTGCCGCAAACAACTTTAAGCCAATGTGCGATGCGCTGAATATGGCCCGTGCCGAGATGGGGAAAACGACGCAGCAACACCACTACACAAACGAGAGCAATATGATTTCTCGTATCGTTCTTGGTGGGCTAACTGCTAAGCAGTGGGCGCGGATAAATGGCTATTCTGGCGAACCTCGCGACCATATGAACGCAGAACAGCTTGAGCACCTCTCATATCTCGAAAGCACCAATATCACGTTAATTGATATGGGCATGGAATATGAGCAGCGCAAAGGAGAACTCACCCGCCTGTCGCAACGCTGGCTCGCTAAGCGTCTGGAGGCGGTCCATGTTTAAGCCGACAGGAACACCACAACCTCAAAAACGCTACAAAGATGCCCACGGAGCACTCGTTACTGTCGAAAGCGTGTCTCACAACCGAGTGACGTTTTATCGCGACGGGTATCAATCGCCATGCGTACAACCGCTGGCACGTTTCATGAAGGAGTTCGCGGAGGTTAACAAATGCTAACCGCCCAGAAGAAGACATTTTCACTGGCTGGTATGTCGCCAAAATCCAGCAATATGACAGCAAAGTCAGGCATTAATACAGCAGATACAAGCAAAGTTTATCATTTGCTGGTGGTAGGAGCGGATGCCTTAACTATGTCAGAAATTACGGTCGATGGTGTTAGCGTTGAGAAGGTCAGCGGCTGCGCCAGAGAATTTCTGGTCGTAGATGGCTTTCTCTGCTCGCGTAGTGACTCCACAAAAACCTTCGTCCACGCGCGTGACGTTAACGAAATGAGCGCGATGTACTGTGCTTCTGGTTCTTCCAATAGTGAGTTTTCGGAGTCCATAAAAAAGAGCTTGCCGTTATGCGGCAACACGGTTTATGGTTATAAGGCACCTCATAAAACGGGTGCCGGGATTGGCGTCCTGGTAAATCGAATGGCGACATATGACGCGCCGAGCGTCTTTTTTTATGTCGTAGGTCTGACTCACCCATTTTTTGGGCGTTGGTGTATAATCCAGCGCCTTTGTCAATCAATGGTGGCTCAGGCAGGGGCTTCTTCGGAAGCGCCGGTATCCATTCGAGCCGGTTACGCCAACCCTGTCTGGGCTACCACCAGCGAAATTGGCGTTTCCGGTGGTAGCGTTACATGCTATCGAATGGAGGCTGCCACATGCTGGCTACTACCCCTACCCAAAAACCGCAATTTATCTGGATTATCGCCGCAGTTCGCCGCGATTGCCCGACAATTACCGCCAAAATTCATCATATTGCTGCCGAGTCTGAACGCGATGCTCGCCGTTCTCTGGTGCGCGATCACGTCTGCTTTTTTGCTGGTCGTATCCGCATGGAGGTGGCACATGATTAAAACCTACGATGTGCATATGGATCCCCTCGAACGCACAAGCCAGATCATCACACTGACAGAAGTGATTAACGACATTCTGGTGAGCAACTCTCCCTCACGAGACGAAAGACTGAAGGCGTTACTCGCGATATTGGATCTCGCCGTTCGTGACGTTCATTTCCTGCTGGAAGGTGGCGAAATGCCAGTAAAAACGGGGGAAACCAATGAATAACTCAATTAATACCCCTCGCCTTACGTCCGCACTTCAATTAATCGAGCAAGCAGCGGCTGTCCTGGTTGCTGTCAGTCTTTCGGCTGAAGAAATGGACGCTACTGATGTCGTGGATGCGATTAAAGCGTGCTCATCTTTGGTTAACGATGCCCGTGCAGAGCTGGTAATTCTTGGGGGTGAAAAATGAATATCAACTTAATTTATCGTCATCCGTGTGAGCTGGAAATTGAATCATTGCTGAGCCGTGAAGAGCCATATCCAGACACATTCACTCTTGCAGATCGCACGACTGAACGGCTTACCAGAGCGCGCACAGGTCTGGTTCATGTGATGAATGAGATTCTTCCATCGGTGGGAGGGGAACAGGCGACAGTAATCACTAGCTGGCTACAAAAAGTTACCTCTCTGATAGATATCAGTTTAATCGATGCGGAGAGTGCGAAATGACCAACATCCAGCTCATTGAAGCGCAATGTCGCATCGAACAGGTTCAGACTGTTTTAGGGTTCTGGCTTGAAGGGGCCAGCCCCAGCAACAGAGACAAGTTAATGATTGGCGCGGTTATGTCACTGCTCAATGGCGTACCAGAAGCTATTCAGGAAGCAGACGAATTGTTGGGCAAATATGAGTTACAGAATCATTCAGGCGAGGCGAAACATGAATAATTTCTTAACTTTCCATGCAGAAGCAACGCCTGACGGCGTAAACATCATGCACCGCAGCAACGATGGCATGACAGAACGCGTTGAGACCGTCTCATATATTGATGCCGTAAATCGTCTGGATGCCGGGGATTATGACGATAAACCAGATGAAGGCATGTCAATACATCTCGCTATAGCCGATGGCGGCAACCAGGGATATTTCGATTACACATCACAGCATAACGTCATTATGTGGAGATGGCTGATCGCAACAGTATTCATGCTGGAAATGAGAGAGGAAAACGGCACTGTCAGCATCATTGATGATACTGGCAATCCTTCCGAAGTGGCTGTTTATTCCAACGGCATCGTCGCCATGCCGCTGTATCCAGTAGCAGAGCGCCTCGCTATGGCAAACAACATTGAGGGCGCGATGATAGAACGTTTTGGCATCGAGTCTGGCACAGAACGCGCCATCATTTTCTACAGAGCCATGATGGATGTGGAACAAGGAGCACTGACTCCATTTGGTCGTGAAACGCTTGCTGAACTTCACAACAGCTTTATAGCTGAACTGAATGAAAACGGCATGCCAGCGGAACCAGTGACGCACTGAGGATGGAGCCATGATTACTAAAAATTTCCGACTGAATGCGCTGGCAAATAAGTATGCGTCGGCACTGTATAACCACATTACCTCCACCAGCGGCGGGGACTATTTCATGGTTGATGCGGACGGCGAGGCCGTACGTGTGGAAATCGTCAATGGAGTAAAAGGCGTTCGCAGCCTGATCGATAGCTACACACTGGCAGCCATGAAAGTGTTCTACCCGCAGTGGGAAACCGTGGGGATCGAGCTTCTTGAGCGTTGCGTCACTAAGGACGGATTGACTGACGTCGGGCGTGAGATATGGCAAAGCATGGTTAATGACATGGGCGCAACTGTAGCGGGAGGTTCTCATGCGTGAAAATGCAGAAATGGCGCTTAGCTCCGCAATCGGAGAGCAGGTGGCAAAGATTGCTGGTGCTGTGTGGATTCATAACCTTCATTCTACTGGTGAAGAGAAAATGGCAATTCAGACGCCAGAGGGACGCACCATTACTACATCTCTGAAGCCGTCAGATGTTTGTGATCTGATTTGCGCATTCATGTACCCAGCAATGAGGACTGTCCACGGCGATAAGTGGAAACTTGCGACAACCGCTGAATTTGATATGTGGCTAAACAATGATGGCATGCTGACTGATTACGGAATAACCAAGTGGCAGATGCTGGTTAGCCATATCGCAAACGCTATAGACCACGTGGGGTACGGTGATGCGAAACATTGATCTTATCCGTCAGGTTATCAGTGCGTCTGAAAACAACTGGCCTCATGTGCTGGGCTGCCTGAACATAAATGTCCCTGACTCTCCGCGCCGTCATGCTCCCTGCCCTGCATGTGGGGGCAAAGATCGATTCCGGTTCGATGACAACGGGCGCGGTAGCTTCATCTGTAATCAGTGCGGCGCTGGTGATGGGCTGGATTTAATTAAACGCGTAAATAACTGCGACACAACAGAGGCGGCGCTTCTTGCCGCTGATGTTCTGGGTATTGATTACCGGACAACGGAAACACCAGAAGCCACCAGCCAGAAACGGGAACAACTGGAAACCGAGCGCCAGCGACGCGAACAGGAGCGCCTGAAAAGGGCAGAGAAGGACGAACAACAAAGACGGGATACGTTTTCCCGTCAGTTTGATGACATGCGCAGAAAGGCTGTAAACGGCAAATCTGATTATCTGGTTGCGAAAGGGGTAGGTGATTTTACATTCCCCGTGTTGCCCGATGGATCTCTGTTGCTGGCGCTGGTGGATAAATCCGGCGCAGTCACAGCAGCACAGACTATTACCTCACATGGTGAAAAAAGACTCCTGAGAGGTTCAGCAAAGCGGGGGGCATATCACGCCATAAACGCGCCAGAAACAACACAGAGCATCTTAATTGCAGAAGGGCTGGCAACGGCATTATCTGCCCATTTAATTCGTCCAGAGGCGCTGACAGTGGCGGCGATTGATGCCGGGAACCTGTTATATGTCGCCCAGGTACTGCGGGATAAATTTCCTTCAGCACAAATCATCATTGCTGCGGATAACGACCACAGCGAAGGAAGACAAAACACGGGGAGAATAGCAGCAGAAAAAGCAGCTTTATCTGTTTCTGGATGGGTGGCATTACCCCCGACAGATCACAAAGCAGACTGGAATGATTACCACCAAAAACACGGCATTAAATGCGCCACAGAAGCGTTCAATAAGTCAATGTACCAACCACAGGGTAATGGCGTGAAACAGGAGCCACAGACCATTGAGGGAAGCGATTTTAAGGTTATGGATACCGACCCACTGAAACCAAGAATAGAAAGCCGCGAGGATGGTATTTATTGGGTATCTCCGAGAGCTGACAGCCAGAGTGGAGAAATCATCAATAACGAAAGCTGGTTATGTTCTCCGTTAAGCGTTATCGGTACTGGCAGAGACGATAAAGACCAGTATCTCATTCTTCGCTGGCTGTCGTTTGGTTCTGAAACGCCGACAACCGCTGCCATTCCACTGGCTGATATTGGTGAACGTGAAGGATGGCGCACACTTAAAGCTGGTGGGGTAAATGTCACGACCAAAAGCAGCCTCAGAGCAATACTGGCAGACTGGCTACAACGCAGTGGCTCTCGTGAATTGTGGCGTGTTGCTCATGCCACTGGCTGGCAATGCGGAGCGTACATCATGCCTGATGGGGAAATCATCGGAACACCTGAAAATCCTGTGCTGTTCAGCGGGAGAAGCTCAGCCGCAGCCGGATATACCGTCTCAGGGAGCGCGAAAAGCTGGCGTGATAACGTGGCGCGTCTGGCCTTTGGTAACTATTCAATGATGACCGGGATCGGCGCAGCACTGGCAGCGCCATTGATTGGGCTGGTGGGCGCTGACGGGTTCGGCATTCATTTCTATGAGCAGTCGAGCGCAGGTAAGACCACCACGGCAAACGTGGCGAGCAGCTTATACGGCAACCCTGATTTACTGCGGCTGACGTGGTACGGAACCGCGCTGGGGCTGGCAAATGAGGCCGCCGCCCACAATGACGGACTAATGCCGCTTGATGAAGTTGGTCAGGGCGCTGATCCTGTCAGCGTTTCACAGTCTGCCTATGCGTTATTTAACGGTGTAGGGAAACTGCAAGGCGCTAAAGATGGTGGAAACCGGGATCTAAAACGCTGGCGTACAGTGGCAATCAGCACCGGAGAAATGGATTTAGAAACATTTATCGCTACTTCCGGGCGAAAAACCAAAGCCGGGCAACTGGTGCGACTGCTGAATATTCCGTTGAGTAAAGCAGTACGCTTTCACGATTACCAGAACGGAAAACAGCACGCAGACGCACTGAAAGACGCTTACCAGCATCACCACGGCGCGTCCGGGCGTGAGTGGATTAAATGGCTGGCAGACCACCAGCAACAGGCTATTAAAACCGTTCGTGACTGCGAAAGCAGATGGAGAAGCCTGATCCCATCCGATTATGGTGAGCAGGTTCACCGTGTAGCCGCGCGATTTGCCATTCTGGAGGCCGCATTGTTGTTAGGCGAGGTTGTAACAGGCTGGGATGCTCAGACATGCCGTGATGCGATACAGCACAGCTATAACGCATGGTTGCGCGAGTTCGGCACAGGTAACAAAGAGCATCAGCAGATTATTGAACAAACGGAGGCATTTCTTAATGCCTATGGGCTTAGCCGTTTTGCACCATTTCCATACAGCCCGGCAGATTTGCCCATCAAAGATTTAGCCGGATACCGTCAGCGTGGAGAACATGACGAAAGCCCAATGATTTTCTACACATTCCCGGCCACATTTGAAAAGGAGATCGCATGTGGTTTCAACGCAAAACAGTTTGCTGAAGTGTTGAAAAAAGCCGGGATGCTAACCCCACCAAACAGCGGTCGTGGATACCAAAGAAAATCACCACGTATTCAGGGACGACAAATAAACGTTTATGTACTCAATTACCAGCCAGGAGATTATAACTCATCTGAAGAATGAGCTTCTTCATGTGCGTAGAAAAGGTGTTGGTTCAGTTGGTTCAGTTGGTTCAATTTGTAAAGAGTATTGTTTTATAAGGATTTTATTCTTTTTATTGAACCAACACTGAACCAACAATACGGTATTTTGAACCAACACAATGTGACTGAATTGATGCGCACAACACCTGGCTGGCATCAGAGAGTGTTTTACGAGACTTTCGTAAAATCCTGTGTACAAGGGCGTGACGTTTTTGAAAGTGAGCACTACGAAATTTTCGTAGTTCAGAAAACAGCCTCTGAGAAGTTGTTATGCCTGTTCAGCAAACCATCCGCATAGCTGATCGCGAATCAAATTACCAATGGAGCCAGAAGCAAGGGCAGAACTGAAAAGCGCCTGCCGTGAAGAGTAATGCGACACCATAAATATAGTTTTTAGAGTCCATAAAAAACCTGTCAAAACCTGACACACAGAACGATGCCACCAGCTACTGAGCGGTGGCATTTTTTTGTGCTATTTGTTTCATATTTTGCAATTACGATGATGAATATTGCGATTTGTGAAACTATAATAACTGTTGTTTTATACAGTTCTAAGGGGGCGTTATGGCTATTTCAGTAAAGCCGGTATTGATAAGTGAGAAGCAAATGGAAGCGATAAAGAAAATTCAGGAAGAGCAGCGTAAAAAATCAGGAATTGGAGTAGCGCCAACTCTGCATGAAATTGCACGAGGGTTAATAGATAAGGCGCTGGCAGGCTGTATGTGAAAATGGATGGCATCGCATGGAACTAAAATTTATTGATAACCCTGTGCGATTACAGGCCTTTCTTAACGAGCCAGGCAATACCGAAAATATTGTTGAGCCGGGGCACACGTACTACATCAAGCCTGATGCGGTATATCTCGGCATCTACGAAGGATTAGTGCTGGCTGGCGTTCATGAAGTGCGTAACTTCTGGCATAGCGTTGTTGAATGCCATGCGGTGTACGACCCCGGATTCCGTGGTGAATATGCACTGCAAGGACATCGATTATTCTGCAAATGGCTTCTCGAAAACTCACCATTCCTTAACAGCATCACTATGGTTCCTGACACCACGAAATACGGACGGGCAATTATCCGTTTGCTTGGCGCTACCCGTGTTGGTCACCTTGATGATGCTTATATCAGATGTGGTAAACCCGTCGGCGTAACGCTTTATCAGTTAACTCGGCAACAATATAAGGAATTCAGCGAATGTTAATTACCCATATAGCTCATAAACATCTCAATCGTGCCGTATACGAAAAAGGCGGTGATGGTGGTGCCTCTAAAGCTCAGGCGAAGGCCCAGCAGCAGGCAATTGATTTGCAGCGCGAGCAGTGGAATACGGTGATGAATAATCTCAAGCCGTATGCAGAAGTCGGATTGCCTGCTTTACAACAACTACAAGGACTGATGACTCTGGAAGGGCAGAATAAAGCCGCGAATGATTTCTTTGGTTCTGGTTTATATAAAACACAGGCAGATCAGGCCCGTTATCAGAACCTTGTCTCAGCAGAAGCTACCGGGGGGCTTGGCTCAACAGCTACCAGTAACCAGTTATCTTCCATTGCGCCCATGCTTTATAACAATTGGCTTAGTGGGCAAATGCAAAATTATGGAAACCTGCTAAATGTCGGGATGAATGCGGCATCAGGGCAGGCAACGGCAGGGCAAAACTACGCCAATAATACCGGACAACTCTTGCAGGGGCTTGGCGCTATTCGTGCAGGTCAGGCGCAGCAGCCATCCAGTCTTGCGCGTGGTATTGGTGGGGCAGCATCAGGCGCTTTAGCGGGTGCGCAACTTGGTTCCGTTGTTCCTGGAATAGGAACTGCGGCCGGCGCTATTGGTGGTGGGCTTATTGGTCTTGTTGGGGGGCTTGGATTCTAATGGCGACATGGCAACTTGGCGGGCTGCCTAGCATGGCACCGCAAAATGATAATGCTCCTCGTTCTTCCGTTCCTCAGCCTGTGCAGTATCAGCAGCAGCCAAACGTAGGTTTAATGGCGCTACAGGGGCTAAGAGGCGTTGCTGAGATTAATCAGCAGGCACGTCAACAACAGCGTAAAGCAGAGTTTCAGAAAGCATATGCCGGGGCTTTTGAGTCTGGAGACAGAAACAAAATGCGCAGTCTTATTTCTGAGTATCCAGAAGAATTTGAAAGCGTTCAGAAAGGGATGGGCTTTATTGATGACGACCAGAGAAATTCTATTGGTCATCTTGCGACTAGTGCTCAAATCGCATCTTCGCTCGGAACTGGGGCATTTGGAAAATTCATAGCAGATAACGAAGATGAAATGCGTCGCTTGGGAATTTCTCCTGAGTCTGTTGCCGAAATGCATGTTAATGATCCACAGGGGTTCCAGCGGCTTGCTGGTAGTATGGCACTGTTTTCTCTCGGTCATGAGAAGTATTTCGATATCAAAGATCAAATGGAAAGTCGGGATATTGAGCGTGGCAAGTTGGCAGAGACAATCCGCAGCAATCAGGCTGGTGAAGCACTTCAGGCGAGAGGGCAGGATATTAGCCGAGCAAATGCGTTAACGTCAGCATATGCACCAACAGCAGCAATGCAGAATTACAATCAGTACGCGCAAATGTTAAAGGCTGATCCAGAGGGGGCGGCGGCATTTGCGGCAGCGGCTGGAATTAATACAAACACCAAAAAATTAATGAGTGTTAGAGAAAACGATGATGGCACTGTCACAAAATACTACACAGACGGAAGTGAAGAGCAGGGAAAACTAAACCAGCCAATATCTGGAGATGGGTTTCGTCCAATAGCTTTGCCAACAGCCCAAAAGATCATGGAAAAGTCGCCAGAAGGGGCTAAAAAAGCTGCTGGATTTGCATACAGGGTTAGGGATGCTCTTGATTCAATAGATACACTGAAAGACCAGCTTAGCCCACAGCGAGTGGCGATCATTAATAATGCTTTGGGTAATGGGACGCTGGCTAACTTAACGCTCAGCCCAGCAGAGCAGCAATACGTTGTTAATGCTAATGACGCAATAATGGCAATACTCCGTCAGGAAACAGGGGCAGCTATCGCACCTGCTGAAATGTCAAAATATTATCAAATGTATTTCCCTCAGCCTGGCGACTCCACAAAAACCATTGATACCAAGCGCCGGAAGATGGAAAACCAGTTCAATTCGCTGAAAGCTGCTTCTGGTCGAACTTATGATGCTTTGCGGGTTATTTCAGCAGTTGACAGAGGAACTGCTTCTTCGTCGCAGACATTGCCGCAATCTGAGCAGGTATCACAGCCAGCAGCCAGCAGTAACTTTTCTTCACTATGGGGTGATTAATGGCTAAAGCATGGAAAGATGTTATCGCCTCTCCACAGTATCAGGCGTTAGCACCAGAACAAAAAGCGCAGGCTCAGGAGCAATACTTCAATGAAGTCGTTGCCCGCAAGCCGGAGAAAGTGTAGAGCAGGCTAAGCAGGCTTTTTATGCTGCCTATCCACTACCATCAACGAATGAAATAGACCGATCCCAATCAGCAACTCAAAATATTCAACATACATCATCTGATAATTCTATTGCGTCAGGGTATGCAAAGTTAGCTACTCAGCAAAGAGAGGGGCTTGAGCGTTCAGCAGAACAGGGAGCCAGTCTTGGGGCTGCGATGCGCGATGCTATAACAGGCGAAAGCCGAATGACTCCAGAGATGGAGAGACTGCAAAATGTCGACCTTGCCCCAGAGTTAACCTCACTCAGCATGGATGCTCTAAAAGCTCGATGGTCTCAACTTTTCGGCTCTGACGCATCTCAGGAAAAGATTCTTCAGAGCATGGGAGCGAAATTAAGGCAGGATGAGAAGGGTAACACTATCGTTTCCCTGCCATCCGGTGATTATGCTCTGAACAAGCCGGGTTTATCGCCGCAAGACGTGGCATCGTTTCTGGCTAATGCGCTGGCGTTTACACCAGCGGGCAGGGCCGGAACGGTGCTGGGGGCCATAGGGAAATCAGCAGCTACAGATTTAGCACTACAGGGAGCCACCAGCCTCGCTGGTGGAGAAGATATTGATCCGTTACAAACGGTAATTTCTGCTGGCATTGGTGGTATTGGTAAGGGGCTGGAAAATACAGCGAGTGCGGTTTCGAGGGCTGTTCGTGGTGATATGTCGCCTGAAGCAAAGGCTGCTGTCGACTTTGCATCGGAAAGAAATCTGCCGTTAATGACCAGTGACATGCTGAAAGATAAAACCTTTATGCAGAGTCAGGCTCAGACATTAGGCGAAAGAGTTCCTTTTTTTGGAACCGGTAAGAATCGGCTGAATCAACAACAAGCACGAGAAAATTTAGTCAGAACATTTAGCGATGGTCTGGGTGGCATTTCTGATAAACAGCTTTATGAATCTGCGACTAAAGGGCAACAAAAATTCATTGAGGCAGCAGGAAAGCGATATAACCGCATAATTGACGCTATGGGGGATACCCCTGTCGATCTCTCAAACACGGTAAAAGCTATCGACAATCAGATTGCCGTGTTAAGCCGCCCGGGCAAATCTCAGGATAGAGCCGCGGTAAAAGTCTTGCAGCAATTTAAAGACGATATCACCAGCGGACCAAATGACCTGCGTCTGGCGAGGGAAAACAGAACCGATCTTCGAAAGCGATTTATGGCGTCATCTGACACTGTTGATAAAGATACGCTCCAGAAAGCCAGCGATATTATCTACAAGGCATATACGGCGGATATGAAAAAAGCCGTAGCCAAAAATCTTGGAGCAGACGAAGCTATTAATATGGCAAGGGTTGATCGCTCATGGTCTAAATTCAATGACATGATGGGAAGAACGCGCGTTCAAAAGGCAATAGCCAGCGGCAAGGCCACGCCTGAGGATGTAACAAAACTTGTTTTTAGCCAAAGCCCATCAGAACGTTCTCAGCTTTACAGGCTTCTGGATGACAATGGTAGGCAAAACGCACGAGCAGCCATAGTTCAGAATGCTGTAGATAAGGCGACTGATCCGTCTGGAAATATCAGTGTTGAGAAGTTTATTAATGCGTTACACCGGAACAGGAAGCAATCAGCAACTTTCTTTAAAGGCATACATGGAAAGGAACTGGACGGCGTTATTAAATACCTCAACGATACAAGACACGCGGCAAAAGCGAACGTTCAAAACTTAAATGGTCAGCAGCTTTATGGATTGTTAGTTGGTGGTGGCATCATAAACGCAGCAGTATTAGCGGGGATGCTAAAAACGGCTGCGTTTGTTGTTCCTGCTGCTGGTGCCGTAGGCGGAGCAGCGAAGGCATACGAAAGCCCTGTTATACGAAATGCCTTGTTACGTCTGGCAAATACGCCAAAAGGTAGCACAGCATATGACAGAGCGATCAGTACGGTCACACAATCACTGACCACAGCAGCACAAGCATCGCAAAAGGAAGCTCAATAACAGATGGCCATGGATGGTTGGTTATAATAGTAATTAGTATTTTTTCAAATAGTTATGAACATTAACACTTGCCTTTAACATTGCCGACAAATGAGCCTGTAAATGAGCCTATATCAGATCGACTAATTGTTCGTGTATGGATCACTTTTCCGTCATTTGAGATTGCCCATGTGACAAGCGTCAGTTGACCATCTCGATAGCTTCTTCCCATCATGGCATTCGGAGATAGCGGGTAATAATCAATACCTCCACCTATACCATCTTTTGCCAAGATAAGATCCGCCTTCTCTTTACTTATTACCAAATGAAAGGTATCTGGTATAGATGATAACTTATAGTTATACCCATCTGAACTTGAGGCTTCTTGTCCTTTCAGATCACCAATAATCCAGCATTCAGCGTTCGCTCCAAAAGAAGCAAATAATAAACCGGAGACAACCAATCGCTTCAATTGATTCACACCAACCCTCCCTTTAGCGTTGTTTAGAATGGCAATCATCATATATCCAAGACATGGCATTTGGTACATAGCTTGGGTCGGGATTTCAAATCCGCCCCCGTTGATGGGGTCGTTACAGTACGCGCATATCCGCTTTATGTGAAACAGGAAGATTTTTCTGATATCACTGCCACAGCAAAACACCAATTTCGAGACAAGTACGCGCGCGAGGGGTATCAGTTGCAAAAAGTTTTGCAACTGCGTCCGACTAGTACGCGCACGATGGCGGGGGATACCATAAAAGTGTTCTCTACATGAGACAGAGTGGTGGTGATGTGTTGATTATCGGCGTATATGCGCACAGGACGCGCTATGACGATGTTTTATGCGGGTACACCAATCACATGTATCTGGTGTGATAAATCGCGTTACATGACATCTCATGTTGTGCTGGTGGTTATCACGACGTTCTGAATCTGGCCTTTGCCTGATATTTTGCGACAAGTACGCGCGCGTAGCATCGAAATTATCGGATGGCGTATGCTGCTGGCAATATGAAGACCGATAGTATTAACCGAAAAGCGAAAGAGCTTCTCGATAACGGCAAGATCGCGGCAAGGGTTGCTGAATTTGAACAGATGTAAGGAATGGAACCAGAGAGGCGCTGGCGGCGAAAAAACGCCACTACCAGCGGATAAATGTGCCAATCTTTTAGTTGGAAAAACAGCATAGAAGGCTACCATGATATGTAAAGATTGCTCAAAAAGTTATTATCAACGTCTAATTTCATTAAAAATGCTCCTTATTGCTGTTAAAAATCAAAGAAATCATTTAAAAACCGTTCAACACCCCCCATCTGTCTTCAAAAAGATTTGTGTTGGTTAGTGACTAGTTACCTTTTATATGTAAATATATCCACAAGGGAAGTGGTGAAAATTTCGACTATTTAACCATAATCAAAGGAGGTGAACATGTCGAATACATCTGCACATGCCCTCTTGAAAGATATCTGGGGCGATAGGAAATTCCCGGTTGATCCAGTATGGATTGCCAATGAGTTAGGGTTGGATGTTGTTGAAACCACGCTTGATGATGATGTTTCAGGCGCATTGCTGAAAGAGCCAGAACAAGATCCAGTAATCATACTCAATCGTAATGATAGTAACGTGCGCAAACGATTTACGTGTGCGCATGAGTTAGGGCATTACGTCAAACGAACTGAGAACGGTCAGCCACTTGAATATGAGTTTGTTGATTACCGCGGAAAACTGGCAAGCCAAGGTGTAGACAGCGAAGAAATATTCGCCAATAACTTTGCAGCATGTCTTCTCATGCCAGAAAAAGAGGTTCGACGCCTCAACAATGCAGGATATGCACCAGTAATGATGGCTTCCTATTTTGGTGTATCCGATGATGCTATACGTTATCGCCTAAAGAATTTAGGGCTTCGATGAGTAATGACGTCTAGATCTTACGCTATATCTGAAAAACTAAAGCAAGCGGCAAGACAAGCCAGAGGTGAACCAGCCTCTGGCTCATCACCATCAGCAAAAACCCTCACACATCTAAATGATGAGGATCCAGCCAAAGCCCATCAGCGTGCAAAAACAAAAGATTTAAAAACAGACACAAAACTGAAAAAAATGTTTGCTCGGTGGTTTATCGGCATTCTGATAGGCCAGCTATTAGTTATGAATGGGATTTTTGTCCTTATTGGAGCAAAACTGCTCCATTTTAGTGATTTCGTTATAAACCTATTTATGGGGGGAACCCTCGCTGAAGTCTTTGGCATTGTTTTAGTGATGGCACGCTACCTGTTCTCCAAGCACGTCTAAAAATCAAAATATAGGGCTACATTCTTAGAGCCACTGATAACTTTTCAGCATTGCTTCCCTGACGCTTCCACGCGCTGTAAATGTCTTTATCCCATGCTTTACCAGCTTTTGTTTGATAGCCTGCTTCATTGAGCCGTTCCGCTATCACACGCCCATTATCAAATCCCTGTCGGATGGTATCGGCAATGATCTTTATAACTGCCGTTTCGTTATATGGCTTTGGTGGGATGTTCGGCTTTCCGGCAATAAGCGACGCAGCGGCTTTTTCCATGCGCTCCACCAGCCCAAGCATTCGTGAATCAATAGACTTTTCCGGCTGTCCCAGCTTCATGCGAATCGCATCAACAAGCCAGGAGGTTTTATCCCCTCCAGAAGCGAGAACAGACCGATTAAACTCATCCTGCAATTCAGATGGGATGCGGAACGCGACCAGATTAGATTTGCTCATTGCAAAGACCATATCAGTGAGTAATATCCATACAGTATACCACTGTATAACACTGTTATACGCTCAAATATCAGCCAGAAAATAACGGGCCAATCACAAAGCTATCGCTGTGTTGTTGGTTCAGAGCTGGGCTGTGTTGGTTCAAAATGAGTTGATGTTGGTTCAATATTTCAGAAAAAACACAATAAAAACAACGATCTTTACAAATTGAACCAACTGAACCAACTGAACCAACACCTTTTTGCTTATCTATATAATCTGAGAGGCAGAAATGATAAGGGACAGGAAAGCTGAAGAGCTGGAGTCAAAAGGGCTATACCGGAGAGCTGCCGCACGATGGGCAGAAGTCATGATGCTGGCAGATGGCGATAAAGAACGTGAACATGCAGCAAACAGACGCTCTGAATGTATCCGTAAGGCGGCACGCCCACCAGCAACTACAGACAGATTCGGAGATTTAAGACAGGCAGTTAAGCGGACTCATTCGGCTCTTGGTATGGATGAGGAAGCGAGAGGGTACTTCAGGCGTTATCGCGATAAAGATTGCCAGAGACAGTAATGCTCTCTCTGTTTTGGCAAATTACCCCTCACTTTGAAGGGATCGGAGCTATAAAAATGGTTTTAGGTACATTCCTCAAATTGAGGATTGTGGGAAAACCAATGAGTTAGGCTTTTCCCCCAATGGGGGTTTTCGAAAGAATCAATGGGTTAGTCCATCGTGCAAATTTGCACCCTGCCAGCCAACGCAATTTCTCGTTGGCGAAAATATCAGGTATTTACTGAACGAACGGTCTACCAGTCTGTTCAGTTACCAGTTGCATATGGCTGTTTCATGTGAGAACGGAGGTTTTTTCGGACATCACTATTGGGTACAGCAATTTCACGAGCAATACGCGCGCGCAGGACAACAAGCCTGAACATGGTTACACACCTCGATCGTGAGGGATGTAGGCAATGGCTTCTGACCAAAGCACCCGAAAAAACCGTGTACATAAGGGTGTACATAATCAAAAATCGCATTAGGAAGAAACCAGCTACAATGCGGCATTGAAGCCAATACTCTACAAACAGATTCAGTAACTCGTAACACTAATTCTTACTTTTCAGCCTTCACAAATGCCGCCCACTCAAACAGAGCGGCATTTTTCTTCCCCGCAACTTCAATTCTGTTTTGCGTGCCTGCTCCAGATTTTGCGATGTTTTTTTGCCCAGCACACTGAGAACGTGAGATACTCACAACTGTATATAAATACAGTTACAGATTTACTTTCTTTGCAATCGATATCACATGGAGTGGGCAATGAACGAACATCATCAACCTTTTGAAGAAATACGGCATTATGGCACTGAAGGGCAAGAATTTTGGTCAGCTAGAGAATTGGCACCGTTACTGGATTATCGGGACTGGCGCAATTTTCAAAAGGTACTGGCCCGCGCGACTCAAGCGTGCGAAGCCAGCAATCAAGCTGCATCTGACCATTTCGTTGAAACCACCAAAATGGTTGTATTAGGTTCAGGGGCTCAACGAGAACTTGAAGATGTTCATCTCTCCCGCTATGCCTGTTACCTGGTAGTACAAAACGGCGACCCTGCGAAACCGGTTATTGCGGCAGGGCAAACTTATTTTGCTATCCAGACCCGACGGCAGGAGCTGGCTGACGATGAAGCTTTCAGGCAACTTCGTGAAGACGAAAAGCGTCTTTTTCTGAGAAATGAGTTGAAAGAACATAACAAACAATTAGTTGAGGCAGCGCAGCAAGCTGGGGTAGCGACAGCTACTGATTTCGCCATATTTCAGAATCATGGTTACCAGGGGCTGTATGGTGGATTAGATCAGAAAGCCATCCACCAACTGAAGGGGCTGAAAAAGAGTCAGAAGATCCTGGATCATATGGGTTCAACAGAACTGGCGGCTAATCTCTTTCGAGCTACCCAAACAGAAGAAAAACTCAAGCGGGATGGCGTGAATTCAAAACAGCAAGCTAATACCACACACTTT
>SKEG01000773.1_pt1 | contig 30245 bp, 27 predicted proteins | sample 4826631 | NCBI WGS metagenome assembly SKEG01 (sample SAMN11008815, study PRJNA524170) | human gut metagenome | biome: Human fecal sample; material: Feces; isolation source: fecal sample from pouch patient p26, p34, p50 | host: Homo sapiens | place: Israel: Tel-Aviv | collected 2016-11-02
TTTAATTCTTCATCGTCACCATTCAAAGCAACCTTAGAAATTTCGATGTACCAGTCACAGAAGTCATTCCAGATAAAGTTGTAAGCTTCACGACCAGCTTCACCGAATTGATATTCATCAAACAAGCGAGTTACTTCACTAACAGTATGATTCAAGCGATCGAAAATCCAACGATCTGATAAATCAAATTTAGAAGCATCTGGCATATGAGCTGGTTTAGCATCTGCTGGCAAGTTCATGATTACAAAACGACTTGCATTCCAAATCTTGTTGATAAAGTTCCAAGCAGCTGACAATTTCTTAGGATCATAACGAGTATCTTGACCAGGAGCAGTACCATTAAGCAAGAACCAACGAAGGGCGTCGGCACCGTATTTATCAACTACATCCATTGGGTCAACACCGTTACCAAGTGACTTACTCATCTTGCGACCTTGTTCATCACGCATTAAACCGTGTAAAACAACATCATTAAATGGACGCTTGCCGGTGAAATGTAAACTTTGGAACATCATTCTTGATACCCAGAAGAAGATAATATCGTAACCAGTTACCAAGGCATTAGTTGGGAAGTAGCGCTTAAAGTCTTCCGCATTAGTATCAGGCCAACCTAAAGTTGAAAATGGCCATAATGCACTTGAGAACCAAGTGTCAAGTACGTCTGGATCTTGTTCCCAGTTTTCAATGTCCTTAGGTGCTTCTTCACCTACATAAGTTTCACCAGTTTTCTTATTGTACCAAGCTGGAATTCGGTGCCCCCACCACAATTGACGTGAAATACACCAATCATGAACATCTTCCATCCAGTGATCAAGAGTTTGTTCAAATCGTTCTGGAACAAAGTTTACTTTGCCGTCAGTCTTTTGATTTTCCAAAACCTTGTCAGCAAGTGGCTTCATCTTAACGAACCATTGCTTAGAAAGGCGTGGTTCAACTTGAACACCTGAACGTTCTGAGTGACCAACAGAGTGAACAATTGGTTCGATCTTAATCAAGTAGCCTTCTTCTTTAAGATCTTTAACTAAGGCTTCACGACAGTCGAAACGATCCATACCAGCATACTTGCCAGCTTCTTCGTTCATCGTACCATCATCGTTCATCACGTTGATTCTTTCAAGTTATGACGATTACCGACTTGGAAGTCGTTAGGGTCGTGAGCTGGAGTAATCTTAACTAAACCAGTTCCGAATTCTGGATCAACGTGTTGGTCTTCGATAATTGGAATGTGACGACCAACAAGTGGCAAGATCAATTCTTTGCCAACAATATCCTTGTAGCGCTTATCACCAGGTGCTACCGCAACGGCAGTATCACCAAACATCGTTTCAGGACGAGTAGTAGCAATTTCTACATAACCTGAACCATCTGCAAATGGATACTTAATATGGTAAAAGGCACCCTTATCATCTTTGTGAATAACTTCGATATCACTTAAAGCGGTTTGAAGTGCTGGATCCCAGTTGATGATGTATTCACCACGATAAATTAAGCCCTCATTATAAAGTTGAACAAAGACCTTCTTAACAGCCTTTGAAAGGCCCTTATCAAGGGTGAATCTTTCTCTTGAATAGTCAAGTGAAAGTCCCATTTTAGCCCATTGCCCCTTGATAATAGCTGCGTATTCATCTTTCCAGTCCCAAACTTGCTTAACAAAAGCTTCACGTCCCATTTGGTGACGATCTTTACCTTGCTTACGTAATTTTGCTTCAACCTTAGCTTGTGTAGCAATTCCAGCATGGTCCATACCAGGAAGGTAAAGAGTATCATAGCCTTGCATCCGCTTAAAACGAATTAAAGTATCTTGAATTGCAGTATCCCAAGCGTGACCCAAGTGCAACTTACCAGTTACATTTGGTGGTGGAATAACAATTGAATATGGGTGAGCTTTTTTGTCACCAGAAGGCTTGAACAAATCTTCATCAAGCCAAGTTTGGTATCTACCTTTTTCAACCTCATTTGGGTTGTATTTAGGTGCTAAATCTGTCATTAAAATTCCTCCAATAAAAAAGTCCTAGACATATTGTCTAGGACGATCAGTTAAACCGCGGTACCACCTATGGTTAAGCAAAATTATGCTTCTCTCAATAGCGATAACGGCGCGTACCGGATTAACCTACTTTTTATTTTCAATTAATCAGCTAATCAAGCTACTAGTCAACCTTCGGCCTCTCAGCTGTCTGGCTTTTCTCTGTTAATAAAGTCGACCCCTCTTGATTCTTGCTTTGGTTATGATTATAGCATGAATCAATTTGTAAAAAAAGTATCGACTTTATGAGGTAAGTGTCAATATTTTTGCGGTAGGCTGTGAACCATTAGTCTAACCTTAATTTCTTAAATATTTATCTGATTTATTTTCCTACCGAAATCATTCAAATAGCTATGACCTGCCGTTAAACTTTCAATTATTCCATGATGAATGCCCAGATGGGTTTCATGCATCTTTCTTAGACTAGCACGAACTGCACCTTTCAATTCTTCCTGATCACCAATATCCAGCTGTCCACCAGCGAACTCACTGCTAAGCCAGTATTCCAGTTCATTGTTTTTGATACAAGTCAGTACACGCAAGATTCCTTCGGCACCATCTTCTGACCAGTATTTTCCTTGCCCTTTGACGCGATAGGTATATTTGCGATGATTGCTTTCACAGCAGCCAATTGCTTTAATTACCGACAAATGACGCATTTTGAATGGTTTTATATCCGCCCAGCGACGATGAAGATAGCTGCGCAGAAGCTTTAGGTTTTCATGATTTTCTGGCGTATTCAGTTCATCAATCAGATTGCTTTCAATCGTGTCTAAAATTACATCAGTTAAGTGACGGTCATATTTAAACTCAACTGCGCTGATCAATTTGCCTTGCATAGCTGGCATAAAGCTTAGACGGTCCTTAATTTTTTTATTCAAGTGAAAGACATCCAAGAAGTGTTCGTGCTGCCGGCAATAACCAACTATTTCATCAAAATCTTTCTTGGCATAACCGGCACCGCCATCGGCATTACTGATGATTAAAGTATCGCTTAAGTCATAGGTATTAGCTAAATAGGTTTTAATTTCTTGCAAAGCATCCAAGCGGCTTAAAGAAACAAACTCTTTGGCCTGAACTCTCTTCCTGCGCTTTTGGCTTAAATTAATAATATCCTCACAGACTTGATAGCGATGAAACTCTAGCCGTTTCTTGGTGCCCTTAATCACAACACCATCGCCTTCAAGATAAAGTACTGGCACCTTTTTCCTTTGGGTAATGCCATCGTATCTTTCTTCCGACTGTTGTTGGTTTTTAATCAGTTTGCCTGCTTGAACTATCAGTTTGCCAACTTGACTATGACTAATGTTAAAACAAGAAAGGGTATTAACTGCCAAAGCAGTGTTACGGTAAGTTGCCACAGCACTAACCTGTAAAACATCCTTCACTGCTAAAACACTATAACGCTTATACTTGTCATAGCCCATCAGCTCATCCAGCGGGTATTTAGCCTTTTTGCCTGGACAAATATATCTCCTGCGCCAATAGCTAATCTCTCCAAAGACAGTTACAACTGAACGCTTATTTCTCTTTTCAATCTGATAGCCTTGCTTTTTAGTCTCCTCAACTAAACCAGCATCAACTTCTTCTAGCGCTAGTTTCATTAATTCTCTAATTAGATTAAAGAAATAGCACATTAATGCCTTTTCACGAGCAATAACATTATTTTCAGACTTAATAATTTTCACGATATCAGTTATAATAGATTCCATAAAAGACCAGCTTCTAATGTGTTTTTGTTCTTAACATCAGACTACTGGTCTTTTTGTTTTAGCTCAAGTCCAAATTCAAAGGACTTGAGCTTTTTAATTATTTATTCAACTTACCGCAAAAAATTATACACTTAGACTAACCATGCTCAATTTTCCCTAGTGGTGGAAAGGAGGCAAGTCATGAATACAGTATCCATATTCCTAATTTGTGTTCTGTTGCATGAGCTTCATTTAGTTCTTCATGAACTAAATAATTTGCTCGATAAGTAATTATCAGCAATAGACACGACCAGAGTCATCGGCAGTTGTAGAGTCGGTGGCTTTTTTATTTTGCTTCAATTCTCTAAAGCGCCGATAAATTGTCGCTTTGGAGATGCCTAATTTCTTGCTGATTTCAGAATAACTCATATGATCTTGGGTATGCAGTTTCCAAGCAAAATCAATTTGTTCTTGATTGTATTTTCGCGGCATTCCCTCATGGAAGTTAGGATTATTAGCTTTAGCCCATGCTTTACCTTCTTGAGTTCGACTAACAATCAAATCTCGTTCAAATTCCGCAAAGGCACTGAACACAGTGAAGATTAAACGCCCACTTGGTGAATTATCAATCGTTCCAATATTTAAGACCCGCAGAATGACCCCCTCAGCATTCATTTTCTTTACAATGTTAAGCGCGTCTTGGGTATTTCTAGCTAAGCGATCTAATTTGGTGACGATCAAGGTATCGCCACTTTTTATTTTGGCCATTAATTTATCAAACTCAGGTCGGTTAGCAGTAGTCCCAGTATATTTATCTTTGAAGATTTTAACTGCTCCTGCTCGTTTTAAATTTTCAACTTGACTACTTAAATCTTGTTTAACAGTGGATACCCTTGCATACCCATATATTGTATTCATATTTAGCTCTTTTCCTGTTGATTCTTGACACTAAGTCTTGACTACACGTAATACCCACATTTTACGGTATTCTCAATTTGTATTCAAGACTGTCAAGTTTAGAAGACGTATCAAATACTTTAGTTTACTATGCTCATCCTTATACATCTTGTGACAAAGGAACAGTTGAAAGACATAATGGACTCATTCGCAGATTTATTCCTAAGGGAGAGGCAATAGACAATTATTCACTACAAGACATCATAGACATTGAAACCTGGTGCAACTCTTTACCAAGAAAGATATTGGCATATCATACACCAGATGAAATCTTTGAAAGAGAATTAGATCTAATCTATCAAGCAGCTTGATTAAAAGTGTTCAATTTATTATTGCAATTTACGAACGTTTATTTTTACATATGTTATTGTGCATTTGATTCACTTCGTACAGCGTTATGTTTCTAAAATGCCAACCGGCGCAATTGTTGTAGTGACGTATTTAATTATTTTGGCACTACTTTATTTTGTCATTACGGTTTATATGCCGATGTTGGTTGGACAGATTTCTAAGATGGTCAAATCCGTAATGGCGTTTTATGAGACGAATCAGTCATCGCGGTTAATGTCGTATGTAACGCATTACATTAGCAAAGGTGAACTTGTTACACAGGCAAAGCGTGCCATGACATTTGCCTTTCATACCGCTACTAATATTGGTACGTTGACGATTGCAACATTCATGTCGCTTATTTTAAGCTTCTTTTACACCATCGAATTAAAGCAGATGCGAGAGTTTTCAAGTTTATTTGTTAAAAGCGGCTACTTAAAATGGTTATTTGAAGATATTCGTTACTTTGGCAAAAAGTTTACTAATACTTTTGGTGTAGTTTTAGAAGCACAATTTTTTATTGCAATCTGTAATACGGCCCTTACCATGATTGGTCTGGCGATTATGAAAATGCCACAAATTGTAGCTTTAGGCTTGATGGTATTTATCTTAAGCTTAGTACCAGTTGCCGGTGTGATTATTTCGCTGATTCCATTAAGTATCGTAGGGTACTCCGTCGGCGGCATTCGCTATGTGATTTATATTTTTGTCATGATCATGATTATTCATGCAATCGAGGCGTATGTGCTAAATCCTAAGTTTATGGCCAGCAAGACAGAATTACCGATCTTTTATACTTTTTTAGTACTTCTTGTAGCAGAACATTTTTGGGGTACATGGGGACTAATTGTAGGAGTTCCGATTTTCACTTTTTTATTAGACGTTTTAAATATCAAACCTACTAAAAAGGATAAGAAAGTTAAATTAAAATGAGAGTACTACTTACAGGCGATAGCATTATCGCTCGATATGAGGGAAAAGCAGAGCCACATATTAACTGGAATTTAAAGCGAATGCTGCCTGAAATTCAAATTGAAAATACTGCTGTTTCAGGAATTAATTCAGGAGCATTTTTTGCTCGATTAAATGAATTAGTATTGAGCGTGAAAAAGTGCGATAATTTGGTGATTTTATTAGGAACAAATGACTTGGCAACACATAAGCAGGTTCCGCTAGAGCAATTTAAAAGAAATATGGAATTAATTGCCTCTGCGGTTATTTGTCAGTACTATCCGCCACATGTATTGCTCATTTCGCCGCCAGCAGTAGATGAGCAGAAGCAACATGTACGCAATAATGAGTTGGTAAAAAAATATGCGAAAGTGGTTGAAGAGATAGCAGAAGAATATCATTTTCATTATGCAGATTTGTGCCAAGCAATGATTGATGCAGGCGATTTAAGCGATATTTCTCGGGGAATAAAAAATGATGGCTTGCATTTTGGTGATAAAGGATATGGAATACTAGCAAGTTTGATTAGGCGAGAATTGAAAGAAATGTAAAAAAGCAAGGTTATCAAATATAGATAGCCTTGCTTTAATTTTTATCTAACTAATACCCAGATGAGACTTCCGATACCAATGATGGCGAGAAAAGGGATTAATAAGTATGCACAAAAAATAAAAATCAATCCTGCCATAATTAGGAAGCCGAAAATTTTAATTAAACCGATTCCCAATTTGAAAAATAGCCAAAGTAGGAAAATTACCAATAATAATGAAAGCATAATTATACCTCCAATTTCTATGATTAATATTTTACTACTAGCAGAATATTGTGGACCTTAAGCTTTTATAAAATTTAGTTACCGTTAACAATAGGTCAGACATTGAAAGCTCTTACAATGATGACTATATTTATTTAATGTAAGCGATTTAAAAAAGAGAAAATGAGAGGGAAAAATGAAAGAAGAAAAAGTGGGCTTGCCTACATTAGCTAGTAGTGTAATCTGGATGATTAGTTTGGGTTATTTAGGTGTGCAGATTGCCTTTACTTTGGAAACTTCTCAAATGAGCAGAATTTTTCAAACTTTGGGTGCAGATCCAACTAAACTTGGTTGGTTCTTCATTCTGCCACCGTTAGCAGGGCTGGTAGTTCAACCAGGGATTGGATCTTTGTCAGATCGGACATGGATTCCTAAAATTGGACGTCGGTTACCGTATTTATTAATAGGAATGATTTTTGCTGTTTTAACTATGGTAATTTTACCTAATGTGGGCAGCTTTGGTCTGGGATATGGTTCAATTGAAGCATTGATATTCGGTGCTGTGGCTATTGCTGTTCTTGATGTTGCTTCGAATATGGCCATGCAACCATTTAAGATGATGATTGGTGACATGGTTAATGATGAACAAAAGTCATATGCTTATGGTATTCAAAGTATGCTTTCAAACTTTGGTGCCGTAATTGCTGCATTCTTTCCATTCTTATTAACGACACTAGGTGTTGCCAACACTGCCAAAAAGGGAGTAGTGCCACAGTCAGTGGTTATTTCATTTTATGTTGGTGCAGCAGTTTTAGTAATTACTTCATTATTTACAATTTTTAGAGTTCATGAATATGATCCAGAAACTTATGCTCGTTATCATGGCATTAAGGAATCTGATAATCAAGAAGGTGGCGGCTGGATTAACTTGCTAAAAAAGGCACCAAAAGTATTCTGGCAAGTTTCATTAGTTCAGTTCTTCTGTTGGATTTCTTTTCAGTATTTATCAACATATGCTACGGGCGCAATTGCAGAAAATGTTTGGCATACAACGAATGCTTCTTCTGCAGGCTATCAGATTGCTGGGAATTGGTTTGGTGTATTAACAGCTGTACAATCAATTGCAGCAGTAATTTGGTCATATGTATTAGCCAAGGTGCCTAATAACCATCATAAATTAGGCTATGGTTTAAGTTTATTACTAGGAGCCATTGGCTATACTTCAATCTTTTTAATTCATTCACAAGGAACGCTGATTCTATCTTTTGTATTGATTGGTATTAGTTGGGCAGGGATGAATACTTATCCATTGACGATGGTTTCTAATGCCTTATCAGGCAAACATATGGGGACATATCTAGGCTTGTTCAATTGCTCAATTTGCTTACCACAGATTGTTGCTTCACTGCTTAGTTTTATTATTTTTCCAATGGTAGGAAATTCCATGCCAGCGATGATGTTAATTACTGGGATTTCAGGCTTTTTAGCAGCTTTGTCGGTAATTGGAATTAAAGAAACCTATGTTAAATGAAAATAATTAAGGTAAAAAAGGTGAGATAGCGCATAGCTATCTCACCTTTTTATTATGATATTCATCATGTTAAAAATTATTTATTTGTTTTGATCTGAAAAAATTAGTCCTTAACAACGTCCTTAGCGTTCAACCATTGACTCTTGTTGAGCTTAACGATCTTCTTGCCGTTAGTCTTCTTAACTGCTTTAGCAGTGAAAGTTGAACCCATTGAAACTTTCTTAGCGGTCTTCTTACCGTTAGCGTTTAAAACGTTAACTTTTTGATTCTTGGTGTCTTTTACAACAACGAAGATCTTGTCGCCTTTCTTGATTGAAGGGTTAGTAGGAGCAACTTCTGAAACACCAAGCTTTGGAGCAGTGAAAGTAGCAGCCTCACTAACTGAAGCACTAACACCTAATAAACTCATTGAAGCAACTGCAACTGAAACAACTTTAACTAATTTCTTTGAATCAAACATGATCCTATAATAACGTTTATGCCAAGTTTTAATTATAAAAAGTAAAAAAATAAAAGAACAAAAATTTTTGTTATAAAAAATCCAGGTGCTTATTAAAACATCTGGATTTAAGTCTTAATCGGTAAAATATTGCAAAATATCTTCTTCAGTTAAAGTCTTTTTGTCTTGTCCATTAACATCTAAAACAATTTTTCCACTATTTAGAATAATAGTGCGGTTGCCATATTTAATGGCATCCTTTAATTGGTGGGTAATCATGATGCAAGTTAAATGTTCTTTTTTAACAACCTTGTTGGTTAATTCTAGGAGTTGCCGACTGGTATTTGGATCTAGAGCAGCAGTATGTTCATCAAGTAAAAGGAGTTCAGGCTTTTTGATAGTCGCCATCAAGAAACTGAGAGTTTGTCTTTGACCACCAGATAAATTGCCGACAAAAGTATTTAACCGTTCATTTAATCCATTGGGTAGTTGAGCTGTCTCACGCTTAAATTCTTCTAAATGCCGGTCCAATCCACGTAAATGCAATCCGCGTTGTTGCCCGCGTTTAGTAGCCAGCAGTAAATTTTCGGCAACGGTCATTCTAGGTGCAGTTCCCATTTTTGGATCTTGGAAAACCTGTGCAATATATTTTGCCCGTTTTACCTCAGATAAATTAGTTAAATCGCGCTCTTTTAAAATAATTTTCCCGCTAGTGGGAAAAATAGAACCATTGATAATGTTAAGTAACGTAGACTTCCCGGCTCCGTTAGTTCCAAGTAGGGTGATAAAATCACCATCGTTTATTTTTAAATTGATATTTTTAAGAATATTTTTTTCTTCGCTAGTTCCAACGTTGACTGTGGTAGTGATATTTTGTAAATCTAAAATTGTACTCATGGCTTAGTCACACCTTTTTTCAATAATTTACGAGTATAAAATTTCTTTTCAAATAAAGGCAACATCATGCAGATGGCTAAAATAATTGCCGAAATCAACTTGAAGTCGTTGGTGCTGAAACCAAGTTGCAATACTAATAATAGAATCAAACGATAAATAATGCTGCCGATGACTACGGCAATTAGTCGTGCTGTTAAAGATAAATTGTCGTAAACCACTTCACCAATAATAATTGCAGCTAAGCCAATAACCATCGTTCCAATTCCCATATTAACATCGGCATAGCCGCCATTTTGCCCTAATAATCCGCCGGCTAAACCAATTAAACCGTTAGATAGCATTAGGCCGAGAATTTTCATGTTATCGGTATTTATGCCTAATGATTGAGCCATTTTTTCATTATCACCGGTAGCGATAAAGGCTTGTCCAAGATCGGTATTTAAGAAAAGTGCTAGCAATAAAATAATAAAAATGGCGAAAAGTAATCCAACTACAATAGTAGGAAAATTATCGGGCAATCTTTGTAAAAATTTTTCGTTCAGCAATGTAGCTTTATTAAGCAGGCCGACATTTGCTTTCCCTAAAATACGTAAGTTGACAGAATAAATTCCGGTCATAGTTAAAATCCCAGCTAATAAAACGGGAATTTTGCCTTTGGTGTAAAGCAGCCCAGTAATTAAGCCTGTGAGCATTCCGCCTAAAAAAGAGAGGATAGTGGCGATAATTGGATTAACGCCATGAACTAGTGCGCTGATACAGATAGCTGCACCAAAAGGAAAAGTACCCTCGACGGTCATATCAGGGAAGTTCAGGATTCTAAATGTTAGGAAAAGTCCAAGAGCCAATATTCCCCATAAGAGCCCTTGACCAATAGTTGAAGTAATTAAACTCATTTGATAATTCTTCCTTTCTTTTGTGCGGCAGATAAAACAGAAGCTGGAATATGAATATTTAATTTCTCTGCAGTTTTAGCATTAATTACTGTTTCGTAATGAGTTACTCGTTTAACGGGTAAGGTTGCCGGATTTTTACCGTGCAAAACTTGTCCCGCCATTCTACCAGTTAAAATTCCCATGTCGTATTGACTAACACAGCGAGTTGCTAGTCCGCCTGATTTAACCATTGTATCTGCGGCAGGAAAGACCGGAATCTTCACTGCGTTTGTTGCTTTAAGTAGCGTGGCAATTCCTGAAGCTACGGTGTTATCAGTTGGCACATATACTGCCTGGACTTTTCCAGCTAAGATTTGAGCGACTTGTTCGATATCATTGGTAGAAGTAATGGTATAAGGTGTAACATTTAGACCTTGTTTTTCTGCGAGCTGTTTAAATTCTCGATATTCTGAAGTAGAAGAATCATCGCTAGAAGTATAAACAACGCCAACTTTTTTTAGATCAGGCATAATAGTTTTCATTAATTTAAGTTGAGCCGCAATTGGTTGTCTGTCTTGAACCCCAGTGATTTTGCCACCAGGACGAGCTAAACTTTTGACTAGATGTGCACCAAGAGGATCGCTAACAGCTCCCATGATTACCGGTGTATCTCCCGGAGTATTGGCTAAAGACTGAACTGCTGGCGTAGCGATTCCGATAGTTAATGCGGCATGTTCCCCGATAAAGCGATCACCCATTGATTTTAGATTGCTTTGGTCACCTTGGGCATTTTGAAAATCAATTTTAATATTTTTACCTTCAAAATACCCTTCTTCTTTGAGCCCTTGAATAATTCCCCGATGAATTTGATCTAAAGCAGGGTGACTCATAGTTTGTAAAATTCCTACAGTTGGTTGTTTTTGTTCTGCTTTTTCTTGGTTTGTTTCAGAAATGAAAGCCACAATCAAAAAAGCAAAAAGAGCAATAAGCGTTCCAATTAATCTTTTCATTTTTAAACCTCAAACAAAAAAGCATTTCCTCTTGACGGGAAATGCTTAAAACAAAACCCGCACGTTTATTTTCCGTGCGGGTAATTTTCATGAAGATTTACCAGCACAGACGCGATCGTATGAGCCGCATCTGTACCTTAAGCGTGCAGAAACAACTCTAGTGCTGGAATTGCCAACGATTGAGTACTACATTCTTAAACATGATAAATCTTCCTTTCGTCTAAAATACTTGTTGCTCAAATTTTAAAGAAAGGTGAGAAAGATGTCAATTATTTTTTTCTTAATGATAGCTGGTATAATTAATACCCAGCTATAAAAAATAGAAGGGAATGACTTCATTGCGCTATCAACAAATTATTTTCGATGTAGATGATACGATCATCGACTTTGCTTCTACGGAAGATTTTGCTTTACACAGCCTTTTCAACGTTCATCACTGGCAATTAACGCCAGAACTTCAACGCCAATATCATGCCTATAATCAAGGATTATGGCGCAAGCTTGAACAAGGTGAAATAACCTATGAAGAACTAAGTGAGATGACTTTTCACGATTTTATTAAGGAGCATTTCGGTTTAGAAATTGATGGTCAAAAGATGATGAATGAATATCGTTCCTACTTTGGTGAAGCACACCAATTGCTTCCCGGAGTAGAAGATACTCTTAAGTTTGCTAAAAAACAGGGCTATAAATTAACCGTTTTAAGTAATGGCGAAAAGTTTATGCAAAATCATCGCTTAGAATTAGCGGGCGTGAAGAAATATTTTGATTTAATTGTTACTTCGGAAGAAGCTCATTATTCTAAACCTAATGTCCATGCCTTTGACTATTTCTTTAGCCGCACGGAAATTGGTCCTAATGATACGGTCTTTTTTGGCGATGGTTTACAATCAGATATTTTAGGAGCTGAAAGATATGGCTTTGACAGTATCTGGTACAATCACCGTCATCGTAAAAACACCTTGAATTTACATCCCAAGTTTGAAGTGGAAAATTATCCTGAATTTGTTAAATTAATGCAAAATGATTTTGAGGTGTCTGGGAAATAACTAACCCTTAGATACTGAAAAACGATCAATTCAACTCTTAATTTGAGTTTGATTGATCGTTTTTTCTCCCTATTTTGATTTTTGAACAAAGAAAATTGGCCTTTTGACCATCTTCTGTTCCAATATTTGCTTAAATTCATCATCATGAAGGCTATTCCCACATCAGTTTCAACTTTCTTTTTGCCTCTTAAATGAGTTCGGCGCATGCCAAAGACGTTCTTCAAATGTCCAAAAATTGGCTCCACATCATACTTTCTCATACTATAGATGTGTCTGCCTTCAGAACTTTGAAGAACTTTTTTAGCTTTTTCTTTTAAATACTGCCAGTTAGGATTGTAGCGTACTTGGCGTTGACGTCCGCTTTTGGTTTTGGCTAGGCGTTCTAATTCTGGCGTTAGTTGGAATTCATCTGCTTCATAAACCTTAAAATCACGAACCTGACCAGTAGAACGATCTTTGCGCCGATTATAATACTTAAAGTTGAACCTGACGCCATTTTGATCAAGATAGTAATCATCTTTTTCATCATAGAACCAGTTAGCCAGCTTAGTCGGATCGTTGCGATATTTTCTAGTCTTTTCCTTTTCATACATGGTGTAAGGAATATAGTATTTTTTGTCTGGATATTCTTGCTCTAACATAGAATAGTTGGACTCGCTGCCATAACCAGCATCGGCGACAATCTTATCGAACTTATCTAGCGTTGTCATCTGCTTTAGGAATGGTTCTAATGTCTTAAAGTCAGTTGGGTTAGGGTACAAGGCAAAGTCGACTACATATTGATCCGTTGTAGCGGTTTGAATATTGTAGCCTGGCTTCAGCTGACCATTCTTCATATGATCTTCCTTCATATGCATGAAAGTCGCATCATGATCAGTCTTGGAGTAGCTGTTGCGTCCAGCGAAGATTTCTTCTGCTTCTTCGTATTTCTTCATTCGAGGAACGTAGTCTTTTCTTAATTTATGAAGCAGTTTTTTAAGACCGCGTCTTCTTATTTTTCTAGGCGAGCCGCCAGGAATAGCTTTAGGTTCTTGCTCAATTTCTTCAGTCAGCTTATCAATCTCAGCTTCTGTTTCTTGCACTAGTTCTTCTAAGCCTTGACTGGTCTGTACTTTTTCTTGAGCCATTGCTTTAACAACTTCTTTGGCAATCAGTTCATCATAAAGCTCAACCGCCTGTCCTTTGAGCTTTTCATGAAACTTTTCAACTGCCTTGCGCCAGACGAAAGTATAGCGATTAGCGTCAGCTTCGATCTTAGTGCCGTCAATAAAGATGGCTCCTTCATTGATTAAGCCTTCTTGCTCTAATAAATTGGTAAAGTATAGAAAGCTCTTCTTAACCAATTCATTGGCATGTTCACTAGACCTAAAGTTATTGATAGTATGATATGAAATTTTTTGCTTCTCTGCTAGTACCATCATGGGCACGTTTTCTTCCAGCATTAATTCAATCTTTCTGCCTGAAAATACTCTTCTGGAATAAGCAAAAAGCAAAATTTTAAGCATCATGGCTGGGTGATAAGCTGGCCGACCAGTTTTAGCAGTATCACCCAACAAGACATCTTCGGGAATAGAATCAACGAAGCAGCTGATAGTATTGGCTAAATGATTATTGGGGATAGTAAAGTCCAGATTAAGTGTTAAAGCAGTTTGACCTGTGGTATAATTTTGATACATTGAGATTGCCTTCTTTCATTTTTGTTTTGTGGTGATTCAATAATATCAAGGAAGGCACTTAAAATATAGAAAAAGAACGATGAAATCCGTCAGGAAATCATCGTTCTTTTTTCATGTCCGAGAATTAGTTATTTCCCAGACACTTTCTTTAGAATAATTGTCAAAATAGCCGCAATTGTGATGATAATCCAGAAGCCGTTCTTATTGGTTCTGCCAGGTAAGCCACCAATATTCATGCCCCAGATACCGCTGATTAAAGTCGGAATAGCAATGATTAAAGCAACGGAATTCAGATATTTCATTAAGTGATTAAAATGGCTGTCCATCATGGCGGTGAATAAGCCACTGATTGAATTCAATAGATCCGTATAAACATGGATCATCTTAGTCAGTTGCGCTTGTTTAGTCATTAAACTGGCAATGTCGGCAGAGGAAGCAAGTTGATTCTTTTTTAGATATTCACCAAAAGAGCGTAAGCTTTCTGTTTGATCATCTAATGTGTGTTTGAGGTAGACTAGTTCTCTAGTTAAGTCAGTAACTTTTTTAAGTTCTTTAGTTTTAGTTGTTTCACGTGCAACGGAATCTAAGTAATCTATTTTTCTTTTGACAGCATTTAGTTTTTGGTTGATATGATCAAGCTGACTAAATAAATTAGCAAAAATAGCAGAATCTAAATCCCATTGGCTGGTTAATTGTTTAATATCGGAAGCAGTTAAGTTGCTTTTCAAAATTAAGAAAGATTTTTCAGGCATATTATTCACCTCACATTGATTATTTAGTTTAAGATTATCATGTGAGCAGTTATAGACAGATAAGATTAGCTTGAAAGCAAACTTTTTTAGAAAAAATTAAGGAAAAACATATATGGAATTACATTCAATTACAGATACTTATACTTTGAACAATGGCGTTAAGATTCCCGTAATCGGCTTCGGTACTTGGCAAACTCCAAGTGGTGAAGTAGCCAAGGAATCAGTTTTAGCCGCATTGAACGCTGGCTACCGTCATATTGATACAGCTGCAGCTTATGGCAATGAAGAAAGTGTTGGCGAAGCAATTAAGAAGAGCGGCGTTAATCGTCATGATTTATTTGTTACTACTAAGTTGTGGAACGCGGATCACGGCTATGACAAGACAAAGAAAGCAATCGACACTAGTTTAGAAAAGCTTGGTTTGGATTACTTAGATATGTATTTAATTCATTGGCCAAATCCTGCTAACATGCGTGATCATTGGGCAGAGTTAAATGCCGAAAGCTGGCAAGCGATGGAAGAAGCTGTCCAAGCTGGTAAGATTCGTGCAATTGGTGTGTCTAACTTTAGAAAGCATCACTTGGATGAATTGATGAAGACAGCAGAAATTAAGCCAGTTGTTAACCAGAACTACTTGAACCCAAGCGATTTGCAACCGGAAGTTACTGCAGCAAGCAAGGAATACAATATGCTTAATGAAGCTTACAGTCCATTAGGTACAGGTGGTTTGCTTGGTAATGAAACAGTAGGTGAAGTTGCAGAACATTATGGTAAGTCTCCAGCCCAAGTGTTAATTCGTTGGTCACTGCAACATGGATTTTTGCCATTGCCTAAGTCAGTTCACCCTAAATATATTGCAGCTAATGCAGATGTATTTGATTTTGAAATTAGTCCAGAAGACATGGCCAAGTTAGATGATTTGCGTGGAGCAAGCAAGTTGGCTAACGATCCTGATCAAGTTGATTTTTAATGAAATTAATTAAAAAAGCCGCCCAGAGGGCGACCAGTTTTGCTACTTAAAGTAGTTCTTTAGAAGATCTAAAAGAAACTTAAGCAGTTTTTTCACGTACTTTGGAGGTACGACGAAAATAAAGATTATAAATTGACGTGTATACAGCTGGTTACTGTACGTCGACGTGTGGCTCTGCTATTGCAGCGCTTTTTTGTTTAAGGTGAAAAAATGAAGAAAATTACAATGGGAATATTAGCTCACGTTGACGCGGGTAAAACTACGTTATCAGAGGCTCTGCTTTATACAGCAGGAAACTTGCGCAATTTGGGCCGAGTAGATAATGGAGATGCGTTTTTAGATACTAATTCGCTTGAGAAAAAGCGCGGCATTACGATTTTTTTACATGCTGCTAAACTGACGACTAAAGATTTAGATGTTACTTTATTGGATACCCCAGGGCACGTTGACTTTGCGGCGCAGACTGAGGAGACGCTTGGCGTACTAGATTATGCCATCTTAGTGGTCTCAGCTACAGATGGTGTAGTTAGTTACACTAAGGCGTTATGGCGACTGCTCCAGCGTTATAACGTGCCGACCTTTATTTTTGTTAATAAAACTGATATTGCGGGTATTGATCTCAAGCAGGTTTTAGCTGATATTCAAGAGAATCTTGATCAGGGATGCATTGATTTTAATAAGATCGATGATGATTTTTATGAAAATATCGCTGCAGTTGATGACGACTTGCTGGAAAAATATTTAGATGGACGGGCAATTGAAGTGGCTGATATTCAGAAATTGGTTTTACAAAGACAGGTATTCCCTGTGTTCTTTGGTTCAGCATTAAAGCTTACTGGCATTCCTGAATTTTTAGCTGGCTTAGATCAATGGACGAAAGAAAAGGCATTTGGTTCAGACTTTAAGGCAAGATGTTTCAAGATTTCCCATGATCAAAAAGGTGAGCGTCTATCATGGTTGCGGGTTTTAGGTGGCAGCTTAAAAGCTAAAAGCATGCTGGGTGATGAGAAAATCAACCAATTACGCAACTATAACGGCGCCAAGTTCAATGTGGTGCCTGAAGCAACGGCCGGGGATGTTGTAGCAGCTACTGGTCTAAAAGATACTTATCCCGGTGAAGGAATTGGCACGGCAGATACGCACGCGTTCTTTAAGCCTGTTTTGACATATCGGGTAAATCCTGGTGAGCATGACATTCATGAATGTTTAAAGGCGTTGAAAGTTTTAGAAGATGAAAATCCGCAATTACATGTAACTTGGTCAGAACATTTACAAGAGATCCATGTCCAAGTAATGGGAGAAATCCAGTTAGAAATATTAGAGCAGCTTTTGCAGGAGCGATTTAGTTTAGCAATCAGCTTTGAACAAGGCAATATTTTATATAAAGAAACAATTACTAAACCGATCGAAGCTGTCGGACACTTTGAACCATTGCGCCATTACGCGGAAGTTCACCTACTCCTTGAACCGGGTTCCGAAAACAGTGGCATTATTTTTGAAAATAAGTGTGATTTGGAAGTTCTAACTAAAAATTGGCAGCACCAAATCATGACCGCATTAAAGTCTAAGGAACATTTGGGTGTTTTAACCGGCTCGCCAATTACAGATATGAAAATTACCTTGATCGGTGGGAAGGGCAGTCTAGTACACTCAATCGGTGGTGACTTTAGAGAGGCGACGTATCGCGCCATTCGTCAGGGTTTGATGGAGTTGAAAGTTAGAAATGAGCTGCAGCTGCTTGAGCCTTGGTATGATTTTCATTTAGAGGTTGAGCAGGATCAAGTGGGCCGTGCTTTGAATGATATTCAGCGGATGCATGGTAAGTTCGATACGCCTGAAAATAATGGAAATCGAACGATTATTAATGGATCTGCACCAGTTAGTGAGATGCGAGATTATGCGACTGAAGTGCGTAGCTATACTCATGGTCAGGGAATATTTGAATGCGTAGTCAAAGGATATTTGCCATGTCATAATGCGGATGAAATAATTGCAGCGAAAGACTATGATCCTGTGTCTGATTTAGAAAATACACCAAACTCTGTATTTTGTTCTCATGGAGCAGGGCATACAGTAACCTGGGATCAAGTGCCGCAGACCGCACATTATCCTTATAGTTACCCATTAGATTAGAGAAAAATTCTTGCGTAAACTGAAATATATGATTACCTGTGAAAGAAATTTCATTTTGCCCTGTAAATAATGAAAGACAACCGCTTACATAGTAAGATAAAACTATGATAGAAAGGTTGATATTAATGACTACAATTCCTTTTAAAGCCGTAGCAGTTGATATGGACGGAACATTTTTAACAGAAAAAAAGACTTTTGATCACGAACTATTTGGCAAAATCCTAAAAAAATTACAAGCAAACAACATTCCATTTATTTCAGCAACGGGTAATCAATTAATTCGTTCACATGAATACTTTCAAGAATTCACTAGTGGAATTGATTATGTTTCTGAAAATGGTGCGATCTTAGAGGCAGATGGCAAAGTAATCAAAAGAACTGCGCTTGACTATGATATTGCTCAAAAACTACTCAACTTTATTCAAACCGAATATCCAGAAGCAATTATCATGGTTAGTGCAGAACATCATTGTTACATCTTGAAGAGCATGGATAAGGCAACTAAAGACGATATTCGAATTTATTATCGTAAGGTAGAAGAAATCGATAAATTTACTGATATCGATCCAAGCGATGCTATTTTGAAGGTTTGTCTGACTGCCGATGATGAATTGGCTACGATTATTCAAGATCGTTTCAATGAAAAGTATGGCGATTACGTTCGCGGCACTAGCAGCGGCAATATGACGATCGATTTGGTACACAAAGGCATCAACAAAGCTAAAGGTGTAGCCGATATGCTTAAGTACTATCATATTGATCAAAAAGATTTAATTGCCTTTGGTGATGGTGAAAATGATATTGGCATGCTTAAGGCTTGTGGTTATAGTTATGCCATGGCAAATGCCAATGAAAAAGCCAAAGCTGTTGCTAAATACGAAGCACCATCAAATGATGAAAATGGTGTACTTAAAGTATTGGCTAAATATTTGGATGTTGAATAAAAATAAAAAAGCCGTTTTTACGGCTTTTTAGTTTTATCTTAAATTAAATTCCAATCTTAGTGGATTGTGATCGGAGTAGCGATAATCAGTATTGATGTCGGTAGTCTTGGCCTTAATATTTTTCGAAATAATAAAACCATCGCCGACCGTATTTTACCACCCTTGTCATAGGCTGACATGTGGCTGTTGATGACGATTAATTCTTTTCCGTCTTTGATAGGGTAATGCATAACTGTGAAGCAACGATCAAGATCCGTGAATTTAGAAATGAATGCGGACGAAACAGGAAACTTTCTTCTGATTGCACTTTGCATGTGATATTTACTCATGCTGAGCAAGCCTGATTGAACGCTGCCGTGTGGGTTATAAAGTGGCCAGGCAAGATAAGCTGAATGAAAGTTGTTGGCAAAAGCATGTTCAACTAAATTGACTTGATTGACGTAGTGACTACGTGTTGAGTGAGTATCGATTTCTTAAAAGAGCATAAAGTCAGGATTCTGTTTTTTCATGGTCTTAATAACACCATCAGTCGAATCAAGAACAGATTGCTTAGAAAACGCGGTGCCGCGGGTACCTTGCGTTTTTTGCCGTTCTTAAGTTCACCTTTGTCCATGAAAAAATCAAAATTGTGATTATATGCACCAAAGCTGACATTATAAGTGATAATAGAATATGGATGATACAAACTTAGCTTTTTAGCCTGATTGTTTTTTACTGTTAATTTGCGGTTGTCAGGGATGCGGTAATAGTGCATTTGCATGTAGCCAACATAACCGATAATCACTACAAGCAAAATACCGATTAAGCTGAGCAAACCGATCCCAATTCGTTTTAGTATTTTCATTTTTAACCTCTAGGAGAAAACGATGATTACAGTATATTTAGTTCGTCACGGACAAACTTTCTTCAATTATTTCCATAAAATTCAAGGTAGATGTGATTCTCCACTAACCCCGTTAGGAATTGCACAAGCAGAAGCTACACGTGATTATTTAAAAGAAAAACCCGTGCACTTTGATTATGCCTTTTCTTCAAGCTCTGAAAGAGCGAGTGATACGTTGGAAATTATAACGGGACACAAGATGCCATTCAAGCGCGATAAGGGATTAAAAGAGTATGCCTTTGGTCGCTACGAAGCTCATGATGAAAGTTTGAATCCTAAACCGCCTTACGGAGATTTCTTTAAACAATTTGGCGGTGAAACTCAAGACGAAGTAAGTGAGCGAATGGATAAAACAATTCGTAGATTGTTAAATGATATTCCAGATGGTAAAAATGTGTTAATTGTCTCACATGGTGGGGCTTTGATGAACTTTTTAAGAAAAGCATTGAACAGCCTGCATCCCTTAGGCAAATTGCATTATCACAATTGCGGCATCGTTGTTTTGAATTATGATGGACAAAACTTTACTTTGAAATCTGTAGCTAGTCCCGCTGATGACGTACCTGATAGCTACAATGACAATTTATAAGTACAAAAAAATCTCAGCCCAATTGAGCTGAGATTTTTTATTAATTCTAATTTATTTTTAGAACTTGTTCTTGTCCAAAGCAACTGGAGAATCTGGTTTTTCGCCGTTGATTAACTTCAAGTTGTTGTCGAATGCCTTAACAACCATGTTGCGTACAGCGTGAGTGGTGTAGAAGGCAGTGTGTGGAGTTACCAATACGTTTGGACGATCAATTAAGTCTGCCAAACGCTTGTCTGGGAATTCTTTACCTTCCCAATCCTTGTTAAATACACCAACTTCGCCTTCGTAAGTATCCATAACGAAGCCGAAGATCTTGCCTGAGTCCAAACCACGAATTACAGCATCAGTGTCAACAAGTGGACCACGTGAGCAGTTTACAATTACAACGCCGTCTTTCATTTCTGCGATTGACTTGTCGTTGATCATGTGAACGTTAGCTGGTACATCTGGTACGTGAAGTGAAATTACATCAGCTTGCTTGTACAAATCGTCAAGTGAGTCAACGTAGTAACCCTTCTTTTCAAGTTCTGGGTTCTTGAAGATATCGTAAGCAATAACCTTTGCGCCGAAACCTTCCATAATTCTCATAAATACTTGACCAATGTGACCAGTACCAACAACACCGACAACTTGGTCACGAACTTCACGGCCGATAGTTGGTGCCCAACGTAAATCACGTTTAGCCATCTTTTCGTCCATGCGCTTGTCTTGACGTAATACACGTGCAGCTTGAATAGCAGCATGTTCAGCAATAGCGTCTGGTGAGTAAACTGGAACATTAGTAATTTCAAAGCCAAGTTCTTTAGCCTTGTCCATGTCAATGTTGTCGACACCAACGTTACGTAATGACATCTTAGTTACGCCAGCATCTGCCAATGCTTGAAGAGTATCTGCAGTGTAGTCTAATTGTTGGTAAACAACAACACCATCTGCACCCTTAGCAAGCTTTGCAGTTTCAGGAGTCAAAAGCTTATCAGTGAAATCAACATCGATATCCTTGTGAGCTTCCTTCCATTCGTTCAAGAATGGTTCTTCGTCTTTACGAATAGCGTAAGCAAAAATCTTTGTCATAAATTCAACCTCCGTAAAATTTATTAGTATGACCATTCCTCATTATACACTTCACTTTGCTCAACAAAACACAAAAGATCTAATTTTTTTGAGAAAAATCTATAATGAAAGAAGAGGTAAATAATCATGAAGTTAAATCAAAAATGGCTTAGTCAATTGCCAATAGAGAAAATTATTTCGTGTGAATCTGTGCATGGCGGCGACATGAATGAAGCTTTTAGAATTAAAACTGCTAGTAAAACTTATTTCATGAAGGTGCAGCCGAAGAAGCCTGCTTCCTTTTTTGATCATGAAAAAAGAGGACTAAATGAAATGGCTAAAGCTGGGATAAACACTTTACAAGTTTTAGCTAGTGGTCAAATTGAAGGGGATGCATATTTACTTTTAAACTGGCTGGACAGGACCAGCGGCAATCAAGCTGATCTCGGAAAAATGGTTGCAAAAATGCATCAGTATCATCATGAGCAATTTGGTTTTGGCGATACTTATCGAACTCGAATTTTGAAAAAAGACAATCATTGGAATTCCAGTTGGATAGATTTTTACGTTAATCAACGCTTGACGCCCGAAGTTGAATATGCCAAAAAAGTGGGTCGCTGGAATGATTATCGTGAAAAACATTTTCAAAAAATGGTAGCTGCTTTTAAAGATTATTATGCAAAAAATGAAGTTCAGCCCAGCTTGTGTCATGGCGACTTGTGGTGGGGCAACGTGATGTTTGCAAAAGAAAAGCCCTATCTAATTGATCCAGATGCCGTGTATGCAGATCGTGAATTTGATTTAGCGATGACGACAGTTTTCGGCGGCTTCAATGATGAATTTTATGCAGCATACAATGAAGTTTATCCTTTAAAACCAGACCTAGAACGGCGTCTTAACTGGTATCACTTCTATTATCTTTGCATGCATTTAGATTTATTTGGTGAAGAATATGGAGGAGAAGTTGATTATATTTTGAGCAATTTCTAAAGAATTTATTAAGAGAAAAAATAAATAGTGACGCTATGTCAGCTTGCTGATATTATATACTCATAACAAAAATACAACGCAACAAATATAGAGATAAGTTGCAAGAAGGTAACAAATCTTCTAATTCCTTATTAATACATCCTATTGGACATATATTGATTCATACATTGGGTATTGCTTTTACTGGTTGTCCCCTGTGCAACCATAAAAGTGAAGATTGATAAAAAGTCCATTCCCTTTTTGCGAAAGTGAGGAATCAGGCTCCCCTGCAGTATCTCTAGCGTTGAACGTTTTGTTAATCTTGATAAATCATTTTCGCAACATTAGTGATGAGTAGGCTAATGTAAAAAATCTCGTTATTCTCATTCAACACAACTCCCTTAAAAGGATTAGTTTAGAAAAGTCATCTAAGCTAATCCTTTTTCTTTTTTTGGCTATAATTAGTTTTGAAATATTTTTAAAGGGGAAAAATAATGATTTTAATTTCATGGAATATTGATTCATTGAATGCGGCATTAACTGGAATTTCAGCTAGAGCAGAAGAGACGCGTGAAGTTTTAGATAAGATACATGCTTTAAATCCAGATATTATTGCAATTCAAGAAACTAAACTGCGCGCAACTGGCCCAACTAAAAAGCACCAAGCTGCATTAGCAGAAAAGTTTCCAGAATACGATTATGTTTGGCGTTCATCTGAAGAGCCCGCTCGAAAAGGCTATGCAGGAACAATGTATTTGTACAAAAAGGGATTAACTCCAGCAGTTTCTAAACCAGCAATTGGTGCACCTGAACCAATGGATGAAGAAGGACGAATAATCACTTTAGAATTTGATAAATATTTTGTTACTCAAGTTTATACGCCAAATTCAGGTAATGGCTTAAAACGTTTAGCTGATCGTCAAATCTGGGATCAAAAATATATTGAATATTTGAAAAAATTAAATGAAGAAAAGCCGGTTTTAGCAAGTGGGGACTATAACTGTGCTCACACCGAAATTGACTTGAAGCATCCCGAAAATAATCATCATTCTGCCGGCTTTACTGATGAAGAAAGAGCAGATTTTACTAATTTACTCGATGCTGGTTTTACCGATACATTTAGAAAAGTTAATGGCAACGTTGAAGGAGTTTATTCTTGGTGGGCTCAAAGAGTTAGAACGGCCAAAGCTAATAACTCAGGCTGGAGAATTGATTACTGGTTAGTAAGCAACCGAATTGCGGATAAAGTAGTTCGCTCAGAGATGATTGATACGGGCAAACGTGCAGACCACTGTCCAATTTTGCTAGAAATAAATTTTTAAATTACCGAAAACACTAGTATAATGAATTTTAAATTAAAATAAGGGTTGAGATTTTTTGAATAACGAGAAAGAAGATTGGACTTTAGAGCAAGATCTAAAGTACAATCGTCTAACAGCTTTTAAGCTGTTTGCAATGACTAGTTCGATGGTTATTTCCGTGGACGAACTAGCCCCATTTGGTAAAACTGGTGCTACGGCATTATTTTATCTATTGATTGCTGGAATTGCATGGTTTATTCCAATTACTCAAATGGCCGGTGAAATGGCTTCAATTGATGGTTGGGAAAAAGGCGGCATCTTTACCTGGGTTAAAGGCTCTTTAGGAGACAAAATGGGTTGGACCGCAATGTTTTACCAATGGATTCACATTACTGTGGGGATGGACACGATGATGTACGTGATTATTGGTGCATTGTCGATTGCTTTTGGAACTCCTTGGTTTAACACCACGCCAATTGTGCGTTTTATCTTAATGATGATCATTTTATGGGGTGCAACCGCAATTCAAGTTATTGGGATTAGAAAAATCGGACGAATTGCGGAATGGCTATTCATTTTAGGAATTGCGCTTCCGGTAATTTTATTGATTATTTCATTCTTTGTATACTTGGCACAAGGTCATCCAGTTCATATGGTGATTAATTGGCATACGATAGTTCCACATCATTTAAATGGCACTACATTAGTAGCTTTTGTACCATTTATGCTTGCCTTCTGTGGGGGAGAAGCTTCTGCACCACACGTTAAGAACTTAGACCATCCAAAATCTTATTCAAAAGTAATGTTGGCTCTGGCTGCAACTGCAATTTGCTTTGACCTTTTGGGAAGTATGGCAATTGGAATGACTGTTCCTAAAAGTGAAATCCAAAACAGCACAGGTTTCGTTTATACCTATGGCAAACTGTTGACTTCTATCGGATTGCCAGGAGATTTATTGCAAAAGATTGTTGGCGTAATGCTAGCTTGTGGTATTATCGGCGAGCTTGGTAACTGGATCTCTGGTCCTAACCAGGGAATGTACGAAGCTGCTAAAGAAGGCTACATGCCTAAGTTTTTCGCTAAAACAACTAAGCATGGCGTTCCAATTAGAATTATGATTTTGCAATCAGCAATCGTTACTATTTCAGCATTGCTGATTACCTTTACCAGTGGTACCGATGCTGACTTTGCGTTTAATGTTTCATTAGCCGCAACAACAGCACAATATTTGATGGTATATATGATCATGTTAATAGCCTACATGGTTTTGAAGAAAAAACATGAAGATTATCACCGCATGTACTACATGAGCAAGAATCCAAAATTGAGTATTGCAATTGCAATTTTGGCTTTGATTATCACAGTTGTCGCATTCTTTGTTACTTTTGTACCTGCTCAAGGAACTGCAGCAGGATTACGTGGAATCTATGTCTGGACATTAATTGGCATGTGCGCGATCGTTTCAATTTTGCCGTTAGTTCTTTATCACTGGCATGAAAAATGGCAAAAACAATAAATGAAAAGCATTCGTTTTAAAAAACGGATGCTTTTTTAGTAGAATTAGACCAAATGAGGTGAAAGAATGTCGAATGTGATGCGGGATGCAATCTTAAATGGTTTTTATGATGAAAAGATTTTAGGGAATAATTTTTTTAGCCCCAAACTTTTAGCGAATGAGCAAGATGAAAAAATATGGCTAACTTTGCGAGAGGAATTATATCACTGTCAAAGTTTTACTTGGGCTGTAGCCTTTATTACGCAGGATATGCTCGTACCATTAAAAGTCGTTTTAGCTGATTTAGCAGCTAAAGGCGTGGGCGGAACAATAATTACTAGCAATTATTTAAATTTCAATAATCCACGCGTATTTGAAGAGTTGGCAAAAATTCCTAACTTAAAAGTGAAAATTGTGGATGAGGCGGGTTTTCATGTTAAGGGCTATTTATTTGAACACGAAGATTATCAAACTCTTGTAATTGGTAGTGCTAATTTTACCCGTTCAGCCATGCTTAGCAATTATGAATGGGCATTAAAAGCTAGCTCGCGCAATCAAGCCGATTTAACTAAACAATTAGCGCAGAAAATTTCTAGATTGGAAGATAGTAGTTTTGATCTTAACGCTCAATGGCTAGCTGATTATAAGAATAACTGGCAGCCCGCACCGGTTGCGCATCTAACCAAATCAAAAACAAAAATTGTTCCTAATAAGATGCAGCAAGCAGCGCTCAGAAATTTACAGGGCCTAGTAGATAATGGCGAAAAAAGAGGCCTCGTTGTTTCGGCGACAGGTACAGGGAAAACGTATTTAGGTGCTTTTGCGGTTAAGGATTTTAAACCGAAAAGATTTTTATATGTTGTGCACCGCGAGCAAATCGCTAAAAAGTCGCTTGCAAGTTTTTATCATGTAATTGGTGGAAAAAAGCAGGATTATGGCTTGCTCAGTGGAAATAAGCATGATAAGAATAAAAAATATTTATTTGCGACGATTCAAACTTTATCTCAACCGGATATGCTAAAAAGCTTTGATCCAAATGAATTCGATTATATTTTAATCGACGAAGCGCATAGAGCAGCTGCACCAAGCTATCAAAAGATTTTGCAGTATTTTAAGCCGCAATTTTTATTAGGTATGACGGCTACGCCTGAAAGAACCGATGAACAAAATGTGTATCAAATTTTCGATTATAATTTGGCCTACGATATTCGGTTGCGGGATGCATTAGAAGATAAGATGCTGACGCCATTTCATTATGTCGGTGTACAAGATTATGAGTTAAACGGCCAATCAATTGATGAAACAACTGATTTACGCTATTTAGTATCAGAAGATCGCGTAAATTATGTTTTGAAAGAAATTGATTATTATGGCTATTGCGGCGATCAAGCCAAGGGACTCGTTTTTTGCAGTAGAAAAGAGGAAGCACGCGAATTAGCTGACCTTTTCTCAGAGAAAGACTATCCTGCTGTCGCTTTAACCAATGAAGACAGCGAAAGTACCCGTAATAAAATTGTGCAAAAATTAGTTGCTGGTGAAATTGAATATATCGTGGCAGTAGATTTATTTAACGAGGGGATTGATATTCCTGCTTTGAACCAAATCATTATGCTGCGCAATACTGAATCAAGTATTGTTTTTATCCAGCAATTAGGTCGAGGATTAAGAAAATATCCTGGTAAAGAATTCGTGACAGTTCTGGATTTTATCGGTAATTATAAGAATAATTACATGATTCCAATTGCCCTTAATCACGATACAAGTCGCGATAAGGATCAAGCCAAAAGAGAGGCGCGGTTACCTCACTTTATTGATGTTTCTACGATTAACTTTAGTAAAGTTGCATCTGAAAAGATTTTAGCTTCACTAGATCAAATAAAGTTAGACAATATGCGGGAATTGCGGCAGAGTTATCAAAGCTTGAAGAATAAATTGGGTCGCATTCCTTTATTGCATGATTTTGCTCAATATGGTTCAGTTTCGCCAATGGTTTTTGCTAATAATCGCGGACTTGATAATTACGCCGCATTTTTAATTAAAATGGGTGAAGCAGTAAAGCTAAATAATTATGAAAATGCAGTTCTAAGTTTTTTAACTAAAGAGCTTTTGAATGGCAAGCGCGCTCATGAACTAATTTTGTTGCAGATGCTATTGAAGCAGAAACAGGTCAACCAGGAAGACTTTGTCTCAGAATTACGCAAAAAGGAAATCTATGTAAATAAAGCAGTTTTGAATTCGATAGACGATATATTATCGCTTGATTTTTTTGATGTTAAGCAAGGTAAAACTACTAAGAAGGCGCAATATGGTGATCAACCCGTGGTAGTTCATAGCAGTTTGTTTGATTATGAATTAAATCAGGAATTATTAAATGCTTTAACTCAAAATAAATGGTTCAAAGATCTGTTTAAAGATGCAGTTGAAACAGGTTTGCTATTAAGTACTAATTATGACCAGCAAAAGCAATTTACTTTATACCAACAATATGATCGAAAAGATGCTTGCAGATTATTGAATTGGCCTCGGGATGTTTCTGCACCGATGTATGGTTATCGTGTAGGTGATCATGATACGCCGATTTTTATTACTTATCGAAAAGATGATCAAGAAAAGCGGAATGCTTTATATCACAATACTTTAGAAAATGGACGTAGCTTACGTTGGTATACAAGAGTGCCACGACATTTGGATTCAGAAGAAGTGCAGCGATTGTTGAAGACACCAGACATGCATATCCATGTTTTTGTTAAAAGAAGCGATGCCGATGGCAAGCAGTTCTTCTATTTAGGTGAGGCACAAATTCAATCTGATTCGGTTAAGGAAGAATTATTAGGACCAAAAAAGAAGCCTGCCGTAGGGATGAATTTATTGTTGAAGCGGCCGTTAAAAACGAGTATGTCAGAACTTTTATTTGAATAATAAAAAAGACTTTTCCAAATTTTAGGAAAAGTCTTTTTGTTTTATCCTGCGATAAATGTATATGGTTTAATATGATTCAAAATTTGATATCCGACTTGTTTTTGAGCATTTTCGTCACCCGCAGTTTGATTTAGGAACATAATTAAACCATTGCGATTATCAGTCGTCATTTGGAACCAAATACCAAAGTGGGTACCACCAAGATTTCCGTATGCCGATTTTATGGTGTCGTTGTTATCAAGATAAATACCACCGGAATAGTTATTAACCCTGCTTCTTAAGTGAGTAAGGTAATGGAAGTCTGATTTATTTAAAATTGCACCATTGGATAGGCCAACTTGAATTTTGTAATAATCCATTGGGGTAGTAAACATGTTGGCCGCACCTACAAGTTGGGAAGCCTGTGTTTTAGTTATATATTCAGGATCTTGATAATTTTTGACATTCCAAATGTATGAGATGGGATCAGTTTTCCAGCTAGGAATATTTTGGTAAAGATAGGTATTTGCTAATCCTAATTTGTTAACAATACGATTATTAAAATTAGTTTCATATGATTGACCACTAACTTTTTTGATAATACCCGCTAATAGGATGTAATTTGTATTGTTGTAGAAATAAGTGCCAGGAGTACCTGAATCAGTGGAATTAGCATTATCAATTGCCCATTTAACTGCATCATCTTCTGAATAGTCGGTCCCGCGATCAGCTTCCGTATTTACAGCGTTAATTCCGGAAGTTTGGGTCATTAGTTGACCTAGTGTAATATTGTCGGCGTTTTTTAGCTCAGGATACCAACGTGAGATCTTAGTGTTTTGACTAAAACGTTCACTTGTATGCCATTTTTCGTTCATTAATTGAACAACCATGGCAGCGGTCACTGCTTTTTGTAAAGAAGCAGTCGGATAGACTACGCTATCATTACCGTTGCCTATTCTTTTGCCATACCAAGCCCAACCATAGCTGATTTGCTGAGGTTTACCATTTTTTATAATAACTGTGCTTCCTCGACTGTTGCTTTGAGCTAGAGTGTTTCGTACGTAGCTACGCATTGCACTTCTAGAATAGCTGCTCGCTTGCACCTTATCTGTGTTTGAAGAAATAATTGTTGGTGTAGCAGTAGAAAATAGAGCGGCAACTGCTAATCCGGTGAGTATTTGTTTAAAAATTTTGAAGGCCTCCCTTTAAAGTGTCTAACTTACATTTTAGCGCGATCTTTGCCCTATACAAGTTCAAAATAATTAAGAAAACATTTCAAGCATATTATGCTTCAGTTTATTTTGGTTAAATGGTAATAATTTGTTAATATTCTATATTGAATAAATTTGGAAAGGAAAAGTTATGGCAGTAAAAAAGATCATTCATGATCAAGTATTTTTAAGTCAAAAATCGACATTAGCAAGCAAAGAAGATCTGAATACGGCACTGGATTTGCGTGATACGCTTTTAGCAAATAGAAGCAAAGCAGCTGGCTTAGCCGCAAATATGATTGGCAAACCTAAAAGAATTATTGCTTTCTATATTGGAAGTTTACCTTTCGTGATGATTAATCCTAAAATTATTAAGAAAAATGGTAAGTATACGACTGAAGAGGGATGCTTATCTTTAAGCGGTCAACGTCAGGCAATTCGCTATAAGAATATAACCGTTACTTATCAGAATCTTAATCTTGAAGAAGTAACGCAAGATTTTTCGGAATTTATTGCAGAAACTATTCAACATGAGATAGATCATTGCAATGGAATTTTAATTTAAAAAAGTTGAAAAAATAACTTGCCAAAAAAGAGAAAGTAGGGTAAATTAATAAAGTCGTCTTGAGAGATGACGAAGAGCTCGAGAGCTTTAAAAAGTTTTTGAAAAAAAGACTTGCAAAGTTAAAGCAAAACGAGTAATATATTTAAATGTCGTCAGGCGAGAGCCAAGGCGGCGGAAAAACAAATCAAAAAAGTTCTTGACAAAGGATTTGAGATTTGATAAAATATAAAAGCCGTCTGGTTCAACCAGACGGAGGTAGTACTTTGAAAACTGAACAAAGTTTCGCTAAAAGTGTGCGGGTG
>SKEG01000783.1_pt1 | contig 30052 bp, 27 predicted proteins | sample 4826631 | NCBI WGS metagenome assembly SKEG01 (sample SAMN11008815, study PRJNA524170) | human gut metagenome | biome: Human fecal sample; material: Feces; isolation source: fecal sample from pouch patient p26, p34, p50 | host: Homo sapiens | place: Israel: Tel-Aviv | collected 2016-11-02
GGCCGTCAGGCCATGGCGCAGAAGATAGAGCAGCATGGGGGCAGTTCTCCTTTCAATACTGTGGGGATGCCGCAGAACATCTGCACCACGCACCCGGCCCGGGCCGCCAGCAGGCAGGCCAGCCGCCCGGCGGCTTCCCGGGCGGACCGCTCCCCTGCGTCCATGGGCACCACGCCGCCGCCCACCTCGGTGGCCATCACGATATCATAAGCGGAGAGCTCCTCCGCAAGCTTTTCCAGATCCTCGGCCTCTGCGGCCAGGGCCTGCACCTCCGCAATGCGGGTGCCGGGCAGGCGCTGGGCAAAGGTGCGCTTGCCGCTGTACAGCGGCCCGGTGATAAAGATCATAACAGTCCTCCCCACTGGCAGGCACACAGCGCCGCCAGCATCCACAGCTCGGCTTTCTGCAAAAACCACCCGGCCAGATCGCCGGTGATGCCGCCAAACTGCTTACCCGAAACAACATGATAGCGTGCAAACACCAGCAACGCCGCCAGCACCAGCGCCCAGCCGCCCAGTGCCAGCAGGGCGGCGCTGAGCAGAGCGGCCAGCACCATCAGCACCCGGCGGACAGTAGTTCGATCCGCCGCCGTGGCAAAGGTGTGGGCAAGGCCGGTGTTCTTTGCCATCGGGAACGATGCCACGGCCAGGCCCGAGAGGGCCCGTTCCAGCACAAGGGCCAGTGTCCAGCACAGGCCCACCCGGGGCGTAAAGTCCACGCAGGCGCAAAGGGCAAGGTAGGCCGCAAAATAACTGCACAGCCGGATCACCGCAAAGGCACCGCAGTGGGGGTCTTTGAGGATCTCCAGCTTCTTTTCCCGGTCGCCATAGCTGGAAAGGGCATCGCAGGTGTCGGCATAGCCATCCAGGTGGATGCCGCCCGTGACCCAGACCGGGATCAGGCAGAACCCCGCCGCCTTTGCGGGCATCGGCAGGGGCAGAGCGCCGCACAGGCACCACAGCCCGCCAATGACCACCCCGATGAGCGGGAAGGCGCACATGGCATACCGCATGTTTTTCTGGTTCCACGCGAACTGCGGCACCGGCAGGGCCGAAAACATGGCAAAGGCCACTGCAATGGTCTGCAATCCAATCATTTTTCCACTCCTTTATAATAGACCGGGATGCCGCACACCACCCGCACCACATGGTCAGCCCGGGCGGCAAGGGCATTGTTCACCTGCGCCAGCGCTTTCAGGTAGCGCCCGGTGTCGCCTGCGTAGTCGGCACCGCCGCTGAACACCTCGTTGGAGACCACGATGAGGTGCGCGCATTGTCCGGCCAATTGGTCCAGTCCTTCCAAAATGGCCGAAGCCGCATTTTCTCCTGCCCCGGCGGGGTCGTAGAGCTCGTTGGCGGTCAGGTTGCCCAGATCCTCCAACAGCGCAGTTCCCCGGGCAGGCAGACGGATGTTCTCCAGATGCAGGGGGCACTCCACGGTCTCAAACTGCTTTGCCGCCCGCATCCTCCGGTGCTTTTCCACCCGGGCGGCACACTCGGCATCCCACACCTGCATGGTGGCGATGTAATAGCGCGGGAGCGCGGTTTTCAGCACCAGGCTCTCGGCATATCCGCTTTTACCGCTGGCGGCACCGCCCAATACCAGCGTCAGCATTGGGGGGTGTACGGCGTAATGCCGCCCTCCGTGAAGGAATAACAATCGCGGTAAACGGCCAGTGCCATATCCCACAGCGGGATGCTTGCCACCGCTCCGGTGCCCTCGCCGAGATGGAGCCCGGCGGTGAGCAGGGGCACTTTGCCCAGCGCCTCCAGCACCAGCCTTGCTGCCGGTTCAGTGGAGCAGTGGCTGGCAAACACGGCCTTTTCCGCGGCGGGGCAGAGCCGCACCGCGCACAGAGCCGCCACCCCGCTGATGAAGCCATCCATCAGCACGGGCAGGCCTTCCAGCGCGCCGCCCAGAAAAACACCGCACAGCCCGGCGATGTCGAACCCGCCCAGCTTGGAAAGCACATCCAGAGGGTCAGCGGCATCGGGCTGATTCCGCGCAATGCCCCGCCGGATGGCATCCAGCTTGCGGGCAAGCCCCGTGTCGGAAAGGCCCGCGCCCCGGCCTGTCATCCGCTCCACGGGCTGACCCAGCAGAACCGCAGCCACAGCGCTGGAGGTGGTGGTGTTGCCAATGCCCATCTCCCCTGTGGCCAGCAGCTGCACCCCCGCCGCCTTCTGCGCCCGGACAAGTCCGATGCCCGCCGCAATGGCATCCACCGCCTGCTGGCGGGTCATGGCAGGGCCGGTGGTGAAATCCGCCGTCCCGGCGGCAATGCGGCAGTTCTGCACCCCGGGCACCGGCTCCCCGGCCATGCCAAGGTCCACAGGCACTACCTCACAGCGGGCCGTTTTTGCCATCTGACAGACACTGGTGCGCCGGGCGGCAAGGTTCTCGGCCACGGCCCGGGTCACGCTCTGGTCCGTCTGGCTCACGCCCTGCGCCACCACGCCGTTGTCGGCGCAGAGCACCAGCACGGCCCGGCGGGAAAACGCCAGCTCTGCCGTACCGGTCAGGGCGGCGGCATCCTCCAGCATGGTCTCCAGCCTGCCCAGCCCGCCCAGCGGCTTTGCAAGGCTGGCCCAGTGGGCATGGGCGGCGGTGCGTGCGGTCTCGTCCGGCCGGGTGATCCTGGAAAGAAGCTGTTTCAGTTCAAGCTCTGTCATTGGTCCTGTTCCTCTTGATGATAGTGTGCGGCGGCATCCACGAACCGCCGGGGCAGGGCCGTGCCCGCCCAATACAAATGCGGGAAGCCCGCATAGAAATGCTCATTTGCAAAGCCGCAGTCCCATTGCTTCCCGTTGGGCTTTGCGGCGGTAAAGCCGGTGCCGTTGTCTGTGGAATCCCAGTGGTGGAACTCGTGCACGGGCAGACGCTCCCCGGCGCGGAACAGCATACTGTCGGCGTGGGCAGTCAATGCCGCGTATCCAAACCGTACCAGCCGCCCCACCCGGAAGCCCTGCCCCGGCAGGACACCTGCCATGGGCCAGCGTTCCCCGTTGGCATCCTCCAGGCTCTGGCCCAGATAGAGAAAGCCCCCGCACTCGGCCACCGTGGGCAGACCGCGCTCCACAGCCCGGCGCACAGAGGCCAGCATGGAGCGGTTCGCGCTCAACTGCCCGGCATACAGCTCCGGATAGCCGCCGGGCAGATAGAGCCCGCCGATCTGCTCCGGCAGGGCGGAGTCCTGCAGGGGGCTGAACCAGCAGAGCTCCGCCCCCGCCCGCTCCAGTGCTTCCAGCGTTTCGGCGTAGGTGAAGCAAAACGCCGCATCCCTTGCAACGGCAATGGGAACGCGGGGGCGCTGTTCCTCTGCTCCCTGGGGCGGCAGCTCTCCCGCAGGGGGGAGCCGATCGGTGTGCACCAAAGGCGCTGCGCCTTCGGTCAGGGCAAAAAGCATTTCCCAATCCATCACCAGCGCATCGGCCATCCGGCTGATCTTCTGCTGTAAGTCCGCGATCTCCCCGGCAGTTTTCAGGCCTAAGTGGCGGCTCTCAAGGGCGGCATCCGGCAGGTGGGGCAGATAGCCCAGCACCGGCAGGCCGGTCTCCCGTTCCAGCATGGAAGCCAGCAGGGCATACAAATGGGGGGCGCAGTCATTGAGCAGGATGCCCGCCAGATGGCTGGGGGTGCGGAACTGTTTCAGTCCGTTGATCTGGGCCGCCAGCGTCAGGCTGGCCCCTCTGGGCTGGACCACCAGCAGCACCGGCAGGTCCAACGTATCGGCCAGATGCCAGGCACTGGCGGTATCACTCACGCCGCCCAGTCCATCGTAAAAGCCCATGGCACCCTCGCACACGGCTGCCCCGTGCCCGGCTGCGGCCTGCGCATAGAGCGCGCGCACCGTCTCCGGCGCGGAGAAAAACAGGTCGAGGTTGTGGCTCTCCACCCCCAGCACGGCCCGGTGAAACATGGGGTCGATATAGTCCGGCCCGCTCTTGAAGGAGCAGGGGTCCTGCCCCCGCCGCTTGAGCGCCGCCAGCAGAGCGCAGGTCAGTGTGGTTTTGCCGCTGCCGGAACAGGGCGCGGCCACAAGAAGTTGGATCATTTGCGTTCTCCTGTGATAAGGAAGATGGGGTTATTGGCCATCAGCAGGTGGAGCCTGCCCGCAGGCCGGGTGCGGCTGACCGCGATCTGCGTCACCTCCGCAGCAAGGCCGTGGGCAGTCAGTGCGGCCACGGCGGCGCTCAGCGTTTCCAGCGCAATGGCAGAGATGCAGATGCGGGCGTTCAGATTCCGGGCAAGCACCGTGTCCACCACAGCCTCCATGCCCCCCTTGGTCCCGCCGATGAACACGGCATCCGGGGCGGGCAGGTCAGCCAGCGCGGCGGGGGCGCGGCCCTCCACCAGTGTCAGGTTGCAGGCGTGGAACGTTTCCCGGTTCTGCCGGATGAGCCCGCAGGCCTCCGGGTCACACTCCACGGCATACACATGCCCCCGGGGTGCGGCCAGTGCCAGTTCCACGCTCACGCTGCCGGTACCCGCCCCCACATCCCACAGGGTATCGCCGGGCTGCACGGCCAGCTTGGCCAGCGCCGCCGCCCGCACCTCCTGCTTGGTCATGGGCACCTCTCCCCTGTGGAAGGCTTCATCCGGGAAGCCGGGCACCCGCCGGGGCGGCTGAGGAAGATGCTCCACAAGCAGAACGCTCAGGCTTGCAAACTGCTTTTGCGCAAATTCCTGCGCCGTGCCGAACAGGATCTTCTCTTCTGCCCGGCCCAGCTCTTCGCCTACCAGCACATGGGCATCGCCCAGCCCGGCAGCAGCCAATCGGCCGCAGAGGGAAGCAGGCGTTTCTGCCCCGCCGGTCAGGAAAAACACAGGCTTTCCCCCGGCTGTCAGGCACTCGGCCACCGGGTCGCAGGCACAGCCGTGGGCCGAGACCAGCTTCCACTCCTGCCAGGAGCGGCCCACCGCAGCGGCCAGCAGCTGAACGCTGGAAAGCCCCGGCAGCACCCGGCAGGAGATGCCAAAAGCCCGCAGCATCGGCAGCAGCTGGGCCGCACCGGAGTAAAACCCGGTGTCGCCGCTGTACACAAGGGCAGCATCCACCTCCGGGTCAGCCGCCAGCGCGGCAAGGACATCCTCAGGCTGATACAGGGCCTTCCGGTGTTCCGTGCAGCCCTGCGGCAGCTGTTCCAGCAGGCGCTTTGCCCCCAGGATCAGTCCGGCGTTCTGCAGGGCGGCAAGGCCCTGCGCGGTCAGGCTTTCCGGCGTGCCTGACCCCATCCCGATGAGTGTGATCATTGCAGCATCTCCTTACAATGTGTCAGGATCTGTTCCGCCGTTTCGCCCTGCTCGGCCGGGCGGCGGATGACGATGAGCTGTGCCCCGGTATCCTGCGCTGCCCGGGCTTTTTCTTCAAAGCCTCCCGCCGCGCCGCCGTCTTTGGTAACGAGGAAGCGGATGGCAAACTGCTCCATCAGCGCCCGGTTCAGCGCATAGGAGAACGGCCCCTGCATGGCGATGATGTTCTTATGGGGGATATCTGCCCCCTCGCAGGCGGCAATGCCCTCCCGGGTGGGCAGGACACGGGGAAAAAGCCGTGCCGGTTCCAGCACAGCAAAGGCAGAAAGCTCCTTGGCCCCAGTGGCAAGCAGGACATTTCCCTGCGTCCGGGCCAGAAATCCCGCCGCATGGGCCGCAGAGGCAAACACCATGCTCCCGGCAGGCAGCGGGCTTTCGGGCCGGAGCAGGCGGCGGTACTCCGTGCCTGCTGTTTTGCAGGCTGCCCGGATGTTCCGGGTGGCCTCCACGGCATACGGATGGGTCGCATCCACACAGAGGTCAGCCCCCTGCAGCAGGGCGGTCATCTCCTCCGGGGTCAGCCGCCCGCAGTGGACGGTGATGCCGGACCTTTCGCCCTGTTCCTCAGCCCCCAGCGGGGTGGCCACGCTGACCAGTACCTCGGCCCCCAGTGCGGCCAGCTGCTTTGAAAACACACGGCCCTCGGTGGTGCCGCTGAATACCACGACCCTCATGCGCGGTACCCCCGCGGCGTGACCATCCGCCCGCTCAGCTGGCGGGTCTGGGCGTTGCCGACAAACACGGTGGTGAACATATCCACCGGGGTGGTTTCCAGCGCAGCCAGCGTCAGAACGCGGCTTTCCTGCCCCTCCCGGCCAATGTTCCGCACGATGCCGCAGACCGTTCCGGGTGCTTTGCCGTTTGCCAGCAGGATGCGCACCGCCCGCGCCAGATAGTCCGGCCGCCCCTTGGAGGAGGGGTTGTACAGCGCGATGCAGAAATCCCCCATGGCTGCTGCCGCCAGCCGCCGCTCAATGACCTCCCACGGCGTAAGCCGGTCAGAGAGGGAGAGCACACAGAAATCGTGGGCCAGCGGGGCACCCAGCACCGCACCGCCGCTCAGGGCGGCGGTCAGGCCGGGCACCACCTCCACCGTCACGTCCGGGAAGTGCTCAGCCAGCTCCAGCAGAGGGCTTGCCATGCCGTAGACCCCGGCATCTCCTGAGCAGACCAGCGCCACCGCCCTGCCGCTCCGGGCCGTTTCCAGCGCCCAGCGGCAGCGGTCGATCTCCTTGGTCATGCCGGTGGAATAATAGAGCTTGTCCGGGAAGTAGGGGCGCACCAGATCCAGATAGACCGTATAGCCGCACAGCACCTCGGCTTGCGTTAAGGCGCTCTGCGCCTGTGCGGTCAGAAACCGGGGATCCCCGGGCCCAAGCCCGACAACAAAAACAACATTAGGCATCCTGCCACCTCCAATCCGGGGCAAAGGGACGAAGCGCCAGCGCAAAGGTCACGCCGTTGCCCGCCTGTTTGGGAAGAATGATCGTGCCGCCTGCCGCCAGCACCGCCGCCCGCTCGCAGACATTGTCCACACCGGTCACGCTCCGGACAAAGGCCGAGGGCGTGAACTGCCCGGGGGCGTTCTGCAGCTGTGCGGCAGAATAGAACTGCACCGGCCAGCCGTGGATTCTGCAAAATTCCAGCAGGCCCGGCTCCTCGGCTTTCAGGTCGATGCTGGCTGCCGCCGTGATGCACACTGCTGCAAGGCCGTGGGCCGCGCAGAACTGTGCAAAGGCCGCTTCCAGCTGTGCGGCGCTGGTCCCCCGCCTGCACCCGATGCCCAGCACACCGATCTTCGGGATCAGGTGCAGCGCATCGCCCGCCGGGAAAAGGGTCAGGGCAAAGTCGGCGCGCTCTGCCTCCCCCGCCGGGACCACCCCGGCAGGGGCCTGCCCGGCAATGGGGAATTCCGACCGATACCGCACCGGCCCGCCCGCCAGCAGTCTGCTGCTGACGCGCTTGATGCGCTCCGGCTCCAGCACAGCGCAGTTCTGGTGCCTGGCCCACGCATCCACGGCAAACACACCATTGGCATCGGTGGCCGTGGTAATGACCGGCACCGCACCGCAGACCGCCGCCAGCGCCCGGGCCAGATCGTTGGCCCCGCCCAGATGGCCCGAAAGGATCGGCACCGCAAAATGGCCGCACTCGTCCAGCACCACCACGGCAGGGTCCACCGCCTTGCTCCGACAGTGGGGCGCAATGGCCCGCACCGCAATGCCCACAGCCCCCACAAAAATCAGGGCATCCGCACGGGCGAACTGCTCCGCAGTCCAATCGGCAAGGCCGGGCCCGCCATGGCCGCAGCGGTCTACGGTGCCGGGCAGGGCACTGGCCAGCTTTTGGGCCAGCGCCAGCCCTTTTTCCGTAAAGGCGAGATAGGCGCGGGTCACTGGTCTGCCCCCTTGCGGAACTCCGTCGTAAAGGTTGGGTCGTAGAGCTTGCTCCGCTCATACCGGGTGCCCAGAAAATCCCCCACCACGATGAGCGCCTTCTTGGTGATGCCGTTGGCGCGGGTGCTCCCGGCCAGCGTGCCCACGGTGCAGCGCACCACTTTTTGTTCCGGCCAGCTGGCCTTGTAGACCACGGCGGCAGGCGTCTCCTGCGTGTAGGCTCCGCCTGCCAGCAGGGCCTGCTGCACCTTGTCGATGAGGCCGATGGAGAGGAAGATCACCATGGTTGCCCCATGGGCGGCAAGGCTGGCCAGCTTCTCCTTTTCCGGCACCGGGGTGCGCCCCTCCATCCGGGTGATGATCACGGTCTGGCTGATGGCGGGCAGGGTGTACTCGGCGTTCAGCGCCGCCGCCGCCCCGCAAAAGCTGGACACGCCGGGGGTATCATCGTAGAGGATGCCATCCGCATCCAGTGCGTCCATCTGCTCCCGGATGGCTCCATACAGGCAGGGGTCGCCGGTGTGGAGCCGCACGGTGGTCCCGCCTGCGGCTTCCACCCGGCGCATCACGTCCAGCACCTGTTCCAGCGTCATCTCGGCGCTGTTGTAAACGGCGCACTCCGGCTTCGCCAGCCCCAGCAGAGCCGGGTTGACCAGACTGCCCGCATAAATGATGCAGTCGGCTTCCTGCAGCAGGGCCGCGCCCCGCCGGGTGATGAGGTCAGGTGCGCCGGGGCCTGCGCCTACAAAATGTACCATCTCAATGCTCCTTCCATTCGTTCAGCAGTTGTGCGGCAGTGTCGGTGGCTCCCAGCGGGCCGTGCTGGTTGGAAAACAGCACCGCCCCCACCCGGAACGCCCCGCAGGCCCGCCGGTCAAGGTGGAGCTGGACTGCCCGCAGCAGGCTTTCCAGCACCGGAGCCCGCAGGCCGGCGCTGTCCAGGAGTTCCAGACAGGCATCGGTGGTGGCAGCGTTCATCAGGGCGGCGCAGACTTCCCGGGAAGCGCCGCAGAGCGCCGCATGGGTGCAGAACAGCTCGGTGCGGCAGTCGGCAGTGTGGGAATGGGTGTTCATAATACCGCCCGCCACCTTGACCAGCTTGCCCACATGGCCCACCAGAAGCACCTCTTCAAAGCGGGCCGCCGCAGCCATATCCAGCGTATCACCGATAAAGTTCGAGGTTTTTACCACCGGAACAGCGTGAAACTCCGGGTATCTTTCGTGCAGATAGTCCAGCCCGTAATTGCCGGGTGCCAGGATGAGCCGCCTGGGGCTGCCCGCCCGGAGAGCGGCCTGATTCATTTCCAGCTGGATTGTATCCAGGATCGCCTGCTGGCTCATGGGCTCCACAATGCCGCTGGTTCCCAGCACCGAAAGCCCGCCTTCGACCCCGATGTGGGGGTTGAAGGTGCGCTTTGCCACCTCTTCCCCGCCCTTGATGGAGATGGTCACGGCAAAGCCGCCGGTGTAGCAGGCGCTCTCGGCTTCCCTTTGCAGGGCCTCAGCGATCATCTGCCGGGGCACATGGTTGATGGCAGTCTCCCCCACCGGCTGGTCCAGCCCGGCCTTGGTCACCCGGCCAACGCCCTTGCCGCCGGAGATGCGGATCTCGGTGGTATCGGGCAGCAATTCTACGGCGGCGATCACGGGCAGGCCGGTGGTCACATCCACATCATCCCCGCCGTCCTTCTCAATGGCGCATTCGGCTCCTGCTCCGGCGGGGCGGCAGTACAGCGGGGCCACCTCCACCACGATGCCCTTCGGCGTGCGCAGGGCAACGCTCTCCGGGGCATGGCCGGTGAGCAGGAGCCGCGCGGCCCCCGCCGCACCCAGCGCCGCGCAGGTGCCGGTGGTGTACCCGCAGCGGAGCAGCTTCTGCCCACTGCGGACGTAATGTTCAAACTTTGGCTTTGGCCCGGCAGGCTTTTCCGGACCGAACACGGCCTCGTACTGCTCCTTGGTCAGGCTGTACAGCGCCCGGATGTTCTCCGGGGCAAAGGCCTCCTTCGGGGTCAGCACCCCCGAAACGCTGTGCGGGAACACGCAGACCACCGCATCCGCGATCTTCTGCGCCATGTCCAGCTCGTGCAGGCTGACGATCACGGCCAGCCCCTGCTCATGGGCCAGTTTCTGCAGGATGGTCAGCAGCTCAATCTTGCCCTTGACATCCAGAAAAGAAGTCGGCTCGTCCAGCAGCAGAACTCCGGGCTGCTGGCAGATGGCACGGGCCAGCAGAACGCGCTGGCGTTGGCCGTCGCTGATGCAGTTGAAATCCCGGCCCGCCAGAGGGGAAGCCCCCACCAGTTCCAGCGCGTCCCGCACGGCCTGCCGGTCGGTATCGGACAGGATGCCCAGCCGCCCGGTATAGGGGATACGCCCGGCGGCGGCAAACTCAAAGCAGGAAGTCAGCTCGGTGCGGCGGGTGTGGGGCAGCATCAGGGCCAGCTTCCGGGCCCGGGCTGTACCGGTGTAATCGGTCAGGCTGCGGCCATCCAGCAGGACAGCCCCGCCCAGGGGAGCCAGCTGGCCCGCCAGTGTTTTGAGCAGAGTGGATTTGCCCGCGCCGTTTGGCCCGATGAGGGCCAGGATCTGCCCCGGCACCGCCCCCAGCGTGATGCCGGAAGCAAGGGGCGCGCTGCCATAGCCGATGGCCAGTTCTTTCGTTTCACAGCGGTATTTCATCGCACACCCTCCTGACCCCGGCGCACCAGCAGCCAGATGACCACCGGTGCACCAAATACTGCCGTTACGGCGCTGATCGAAAGCTCGGTGGGGGCAAACATACTGCGGGCGATGAGGTCGCACAGCAGGCAGAAGGCCGCCCCGCCCAGGCAGCACCCGGGCAGCACCACCAGCGGCCTTGCGCTGCCGAACAGCTGCTTGACCAGATGGGGCACCGCGATGCCAACAAAGGAGATGGGCCCCGCAAAGGCCGTGACACAGGCGGCCAGCAGGCTGGAAAGCAGCACCAGCAGCCGGGAAAAGGCTTTGACATTGATGCCCACGCTCCGGGCGTAGGCCTCCCCCATCTGGTAGGCGGCCATGGGCTTGGAAAGGCAGAACGCCGCCGCCAGAGCGGGCAGCACCACCAGCGCCGCCGCCCGCACATTGCCCCAGGTCATGCCGGAAAAGCTGCCCTGAGACCAGTTATGGAGGTTGACGATGTTGCTGTCCTGGGCAAAGGCCACCACAAACTCCGTGACGGCTGAGCAGATGTAGCCGATCATTACGCCGCAGATGACAAGGATGCTCATCCGCTGCACCCGCCGGGAGACCGCCAGCACAAAGGCCATGGAGGCCATGGCCCCCGCAAAGGCGGCTGTGATCAGGGTAAGGGAGCTGGTGAGCAGGCCCTGGTTCAGAAAAGCCACCATGACCAGTGCCACGGCCAGCTTGGCCCCGCTGGAAATGCCCATGACAAAGGGGCCTGCAATGGGGTTGGCAAAAAAGGTCTGCAGCAGGTAGCCAGCCGCCGAGAGCGCCGCCCCCAGCAGCACCACCATCACGGCCCGGGGCAGGCGCAGCTGGGTGATGATGCCCACGCTCAGAGCGTCCTGCCCGCGGCCGGTCAGGGCCGCCAGCACTGCCCCCGGTGTCAGGGACACACTGCCCCAGAACAGGTTGGCGGCAAACAGCACCGCCAGCAGCAGGGCAAGGATGCCGTAAGAAAGGATCAGGCGCTTTTTGCTGGTCATAGGTTACTCTACTTTCCTCAGAAATTGCAGGTCGGCGGGGTCATCCTCCGTAAAGACACGGTGCAGGTCGAGCACAAAATCGACCAGCGCCGTGCTCTGCTGGAAAAAGCTCTGGGTGGTGCACCAGACACTGCCGCTCTGTACGGCCTTGAACTCGGCCAGCAGGGGGCATTTTGCCACCAGTTCCTCCGTGGTATGCACCACACCCTCAATGGTGCTGTTGTAAAGGAGCACATCCGCATCCTTTGCACCGGCGTAAAAATCCTCCAGCGGCAGGTTCATGGTGGAAAGGTTGTTGCCGTTGTCGGTCAGGTCCGCAAAAACATAATCACCGCCCGCCATCTCGATCATCTGGGCCACATAGTCGCCGCCCTTGCGCACATTGGCAAGGTTGTTGGCTGTGATGGAGAAAAAGGCACAGCGCTTGCCGGTGGAAGCCTGCCCGGCCAGCGGTGCAAGGCGCTCCACCTGCCGGGCGAACTCCTGTTCCGCCAGCTCCTCTTTCCCCAGCAGGATGCCCCAGAACTTGAGCCATTCCAGCCGGGCCAGCGGGCCGCTCTCATAGCTGGAGCGCTCCACCAGCACCGGGATGCCGAACCGTTCCAGCTGCTCCTTGACCTCCGGGGTGTGGTAGATCATGGTGTTCTCAATGGCAAGACCGCAGTTGGCCGCAAGGATCTTTTCGTAGTCCGGGGCGCTGTACTTGCCCGCATAGGCAATGCGCCCGGCCTCCATGGCGGCTCTGGCCTCATCCAGATACCAGCCCTCTGCCCGGGTGCCGGAAAGGGTCACGCTGTCCAGCCCATCCAGCGCGAGGAACAGGTCCATCACCGAGGTGGAAACAAGGTAGATGTTCCGGACGGGCTGACGCAGCACCGTCACGCTCTCGGGCAGGCCTTCCACCGCAGCGGCATCCTCCGGGGTCACAAGGAACTGCTCCCCCGATTCGGTCAGGGTCAGCATGGTATAGCCGCCCTCATAGCAGTCGACAGTAAACTGTGTGGCGTAATCCAGCGGGCAGGCATGGTCAAAGACCAATTCTTCTGTGCTGGCGGGAGCCGTTTCGGAGGCGGCGCAGCCCGACAGGGCCAGTACTGTAGCAGGCAGAACCCGCAGGAATTGTTGTCTCGTCAGTTTCATCAGTTCAGCGCAAAGGTCAGCGTATACTCGATCTCATGGGGGGTGCTCATGGCTACGGTATCGGCAGTGACAGCCAGCGGGGTGCCCAGTGCAGAAACAGGGATCTCAAAGGTGGAGTTGCCCTCGGTGTTGGTGGGCAGATACTTCTCACCATCCACGATCATGTAATCATAATTGGGGCTGCTCCACAGGATGACAGCGGTCATTTTGCCGTCCGCCACGGTCAGGGCGGCAGGGCTTTCCACGGTGGCACGGCCAGAGCCGCCCTCCAGGGTCACATTGACACTGTATTCACCGTCCGCAGGAGTCTCGGCAGCTTCCTCAGCCTTGGGCTGTGCATTGCGGATGCTCACAGTGTGGTCATACCACTTGCCCTTGGTCCCGAGGAGTGCCAGCTGGAAGTCCTGGTCCACAGCGGCCACGGGGATATCATAGCCGTAGACCTCCTCCGAGGTGCCATCAGAGTAGGTGACAGTATCGGTGGTAGGCAGCAGCCAATCTTCCTTGTTGGCCTCGGCATCGGCGGCCATGCCAACGTACAGGTTGACGATCTTCTTGGAGGACAGACTGACATGGAAGGTCATCTGCCCGCTCTCCACGGTCAGGGTGCCCATGCCATTGCAGGCTTCGTTGGCGTGGAACATGCCGCTGTCGGTGTCGAACTCAGCCGTGTATACGCCGTCCGGCAGGGCGGCTTCGGTGCTTTCGGAAGCGGCGGCAGCGCTCACGGCAGAAGCGGCTTCCGAGCTGGCAGCAGAGGAAGCAGTGGAAGAAGCCCCGCCGCAGCCGGTGAGGACGGCGGCCAGCATCAGAGAAGCAACGGACAGGGAAACAAACTGTTTGCAGTGCATAAACAAAATACCTCAAAAATTCAGAATTTGAAATGGGAGTGTTTCTCCTCATGCGGGGAAGCTCTCCATAAAAAATGCCCGAAAAGATTTCTCCCTTCGGGCATTGGAATGCGGAATATTAGCCGTTCAGGGAATCAATGGCGGCTTTGGTGTGCTCAATGTAGCGCTGCTGGATGTCCTCGATCTCACCCAGACCGGCGATCTGGCACTCCACGGACGCGAAGTCACCGGAGGCCTGGAACTGGCTCAGCCAGGAATCGTCATCCGCACCGGCCATATCGTTGTTGGCGTGGTCACCGGCAACGACCATCAGGGGGCGCAGGATGACCTTGGTGTAACCGGCGGCCTTGACAGCCTCGATGACGTTCTCGCAGGCTGTCTCCTCGGGCTCACCCTCCACCGTGCCGATGAACACGTTGCTGTAGCCCAGGGTCTGCATGGCGGTCTGCATCTGGCTGTAGCTCACTTTTGCGGTGTGGGAGGTGCCGTGGCCCATAAAGACGAAGGCGACCTTCTCCTCAGCAGCGGCATCCAGGCTGTCGAAACCGGCATCCTTCACAGCAGCAGCGGTAACGGCCTTGGCAACAGCTTCCTTGTCGGCGTTGATGACGGCAGCATCGGCACCAACCTCGCCCAGCAGGGGCTCGGCAACGGCGACACTCTCGAACTTGTCCTTGTACTCGTCGATCATCTCCATCATCTCGTCGTACTCTGCACCGTGCATCAGGTGGGTGGGCTGGACGACCAGGTTCTTCACGCCGTTGGCCACAGCGCGGTCCAGAGCCTGCTGCATGTTGTCGATCTTCTCGCCGTCGCGGGCCTGAACATGGTTGATGATGATCTGTGCGGTGAAGGCGCGGCGGACAGACCAATCGGGATAAGCGGCCTGCAGCGCATCCTCGATGCCCTTGATATCCTTCACTCGGCTGTCGTTGAAGGAGGTGCCGAAGGAGACCACCAGCAGCTCATTCTCGCCGATGTCGTCCTGATTGCGGCTGTCGTCCTTGGAAGCATCGCCGGTGTCGCGGCCAAAGTAGTCAGGGTCAGCCTCTTCGCCCTCGACCAGCTCCTTCTGGGCATCGGTCAGGGCATCCCATGCGGCCTTGGCGGCCTCACACTGGGCATCGGTGTCATCGGTGCGCTCCTGCACATAGATGGCATCGATCAGGTCTGCAACGTTCTTTGCGGCCAATTCGTCAGCCTCCTCGCCGGAAACCTCGCTGCTGGCAGCAGATCCTGCCGTGCTGGAAGCAGTGGTGCTGCTTGCGGCACCGCCGCAGCCGGTCAGTACACCGGCGCAGAGGGCCAGAGCGGTCAGAGCGGCCGCTGCTTTGTGGATGGTGCGTTTTCTCATTTTTGTTCGTTCCTTTCCTGTTTTTGAACATGATTTTTGCTGAACAGAAGGTACAGGAAAGAGTGCCCGGCAAAACAAAAGGGGCCTTTCTGCTTGCGGGATGGCAAAGCAAAAAGGCCCTTTTCAGTTTTTTCAGGCTTTTTGGGTACAACCAATTCCTCGTGATCTGGGGCTTGCGCCCCCGTACCAACAGCGGGCAGGTTTCCTGGCTGAAAGCTCAACATCCACCGCCGCCTTCCCGGAACATGCGTTCCAGTGACCGGTGCAGCTGCACCCTGGCGGTAAACTCCCTATCACAGTGACGAGATCGTGCGGGATTTGCACCCGCTTCCCTTTTAACGTGCCTGCCCCCGGCCAGAGCCGCGGGCGGTACGCACCTGCTGTTTTCTATTCAGTTCGCTGTTCAGTATAACATACTCAACGGAGGAATGCAATCACCACTCCGGGGAAACTTCCGGGCTCACAGGCGGTGTTTTTTCCCCGATCAGGGCCACCGCCACATCGTTGACATTGGTGCCCGTTGCCCCGGTGATGATCAGGCCATCCACTGCTTTCAGGGCGTGGTAGGAATCGTTGTTCTGCAAAGCAGCGTATCCGCTCCAGCCCCCGGCCTCCAGCGCGGCAAGGGTATCCCCATCCACATAGCCGCCGGCGGCATCGGTGGGGCCGTCTGTGCCATCGCTGCCCGCAGAGAACACCGCCGCGTTCAGCCCGGCAATGGCGGGCGCGGCCGCAAGGGCCAGCTCCTGATTTCTTCCGCCAAGCCCTTTTCCGGTCAGGTGAACGATGGTCTCGCCGCCCGCGATGTAGGCCAGCTTTTTCCCCTGCCCTGCCTGGGTGCGAACAATGGAGCCAAGAAAGCTGCCTGCTTCCCGTGCTTCGCAGCAGAGTTGGTCGGTCAGGAGAACCGGTTCATATCCCAGATTCCGGCAGGCACTGGCCGCGGCACGGCAAAGCTCCCGCACGCTGCCGGTGATCCGGGTGGTCACATTGTCCAGCGTTTTGGGCGTTTCCTGCGCCAGCAGGGCCCGGGCCTGTGCTGAGAGTGCCAGATGATACTTTTCGGCAACGGCAAGCGCCTGGGCGCAGGTGGAGGTATCCGGCACCGCCGGGCCGCTGGCGATCATATCCAGCGGGTCCCCCAGAATGTCGCTCAGCACGATGCTGAACACCTGCGCAGGGGCACAGCGCTGCGCGAACCGCCCGCCCTTCACACCGGAAAGCCGCTTGCGGATGGTATTCATCTCCACAATGTCGGCCCCGCTGGCCAGCAGCTGGCTCGTGATGTCCTGCAGCTCTGCCCCGGGAACAAGCGGCTGCTCGAACAGCGCACTGCCGCCGCCGGAAAGCAGGAACAGCACCGTATCCCCGGCGGTCAGCCCCTGCACCAGCTCCAGCGCCTTTTGGGTGGCCGCAAAACCGTTTGCATCCGGCACCGGGTGGCCCGCCTCATGGCAGGTCACCCCGGGGATCTCACCTTTCACATGGCCGTACTTGGTCACGACCACGCCGCCATCCACCCGGCCCAGCGTTTCAACCGCCGCGTGTGCCATCTGCCAGGCCGCCTTGCCCGCCGCCACCAGAAGCACCCGGCCCTTCCCGGGCCGGAGATCCCGCAGCGCGCGGCGCACCGCCTCATCCGGCAGAACAGCGTTCAGGCTGGAACGAAGGATCACATCCGCATCCCGGCGCAGTGCAGCATTCATAGACTCGCCCTCCTTGCAGCGGTGCCCGCCCCTCCGGGACAGCGCACCAGAAACAGCCGAATAAAAAATCAAGACCGACGATCTCTTTTGAAATCGTCGGTCTTGTTTCAATCCGAGTGGCGAGAATCGAACTCACGGCCTCTTGAACCCCATTCAAGCGCGCTACCAAAACTGCGCTACACCCGGACATCTGATCGAGCTTGTCGCTCACAGCTCAATCAGTATACCCGAAGAATGGTGTTTTGTCAAGCACTATTTTCAAATTTCTTCTTCATTTTCGGCAATGGCCGTTGTGCTGCCCACCGGCTGCGGAAACTCCACCGTAGCCAGCGCCACAGCGAACACGCTCTGCGCACCGGCATCCAGCAGAGCCTGCGCGCAGGCCGAGGCCGTGGCTCCGGTGGTCAGGACATCGTCCACCAGAAGGATGCGCTTTCCCTCCACAGCCTCCGGCCGGGCCACCCGGAAGGCACCCGCCACATTGGCCAGCCGCTCGTCAAGGGAAAGTCCCTCCTGCCGCCGGGTGGAGCGGGCACGGGTCAGCGCGTCTGTGACCACCGGCACGCCCACCGCCCGGGCAAGGGGCTGTGCCATCCGCTCCGGCACATTGTAGCCGCGCTTTTTGCTGGAGGCCGGTACCGGAAGGATGCAGTCATAACCCCTGTCAAGGCCCGGCACCGGTTCGGGCAGGGGCTCAGAGCCATGCATTCTGATCTCGCTGCCAAAGAGCAGGCGGGCCATCTCCACGCCCAGCTCCACAGCTGCCCAGGGCGCGCCCTGATATTTCGCCCGCAGCACCGCGCGGCGGACAAGGCCGGTGTATCGGTAGGGCGCGGCTGCCCCATCCAGCCGCCCCAGGTAGTGCTCGGAGCCGCGCAGCCGCATGGAGGGTGCACGGCGCAGCTCTGCCAGCCCATCGGCGCAGTCCGGGCAGGCAGGCCGGTTTCCCAACACCCGGTCACAAAAAGGGCAGCGGCGCGGGTAAAGCACCCAGCGCAGCTGCCGCAGTGTGCGGCTTAGGCCGCTGTAATAAAGCATCAGTCGTTCTTGACCGCAATGATGACGCGGACCTTTTTTCCGGCAGCGCAGCCGAAATTATCGTACCAGCCGGTCAGCTGGTAGCCGTCCGCATCCACCTGAGCCAGCTTGGTGGGGTAATACTGGCCCTTGTACCACAGGTAGACCTGCACATTGTCTGCCATCTCGTAGCGTTCATTGCCCGAGAGCACCGAGGCCGCGCCGACCTTGTCGATCTTCAGGGGCATCAGCTGCATCATGGCCTTGACAGAGCCGGTGGTCTCCTGCCGCACGGCAATGCCGCCCGCCAGCACCGGATACTTGATGGCCGTGGTGTAGCTGGCCACCGCGCCGTTGACGTAGCAGATATAGGTCGCCCCACCGCCGATGTAGTTAAAGATCTGCTTGAAGGGGGTGCCCGTGATCTCCGCGATCTGCTGGAAGCCAATGCTCATCAGGGAGCCGGTGTTGCTGGTCAGCTTCTGCCAGGCCGTGCTCAGGATATCGCCCGAGACGATGCCCCACAGGATCTCGCTGGTGGTGGGCACCAGCAGGTTGGACAGGCGGTCTACCGCCGTGGCACCGGTCACAGTGGTGGTGGTATCCGAGGTGGAGCCGGAGCCGTCGGTGCCGCCCGTGGCCGCTCCGGTGGTGGTGCCTGTCGTGGTCGTGGTGCCGGAAGCGGAATCTCCCGCCGCAATGCTGGTGACGAGGCTCTTCAGGTCAGAATAATTCATGGCCAGATTTTTCACATCGTCCAGCACGCCGTAGCTCCACAGGTCGCCGGTCACATCGTTCAGGATGAGCCGGTCGATCTGTCCGGCATCGTTGACGGTATAGTAGCGGACATCGAGGTCACTCAGTGTTACCCCCGATAGGCGGCTGGGACGAACCGTCCCAGCCACACCCTCCGAAGTCGTATCCAGAATCTCTACATCGTCGGCCAGGGCGGCAGCGCCCAGCGCAGTGGCATTGGTATTGATGGTGCCGTTGACGCGGCGGTCATCGATGTGCTCCACGCTCTCGCCCTCCGGGGTGACCTTGATCTCTACCAGCCACCCCTGCGGAAAGTTCAGGCTCTTGTCCACGTTCACAGTGCGGGCAATGCCATCGGTGCACATGACGGAGACCTTCTGCAGAACATCCGCGCCGTTCTCTTCCACCAGACTGCGGGTGGCGGTCTGCACGACACCGTAGAACACGCTGTCGGCTTCCTCGCCGGTCACGATCCCGGCAGCCTCATTGTTCATGCCCAGCAGCAGGGTGACGACCTCGCCCACGCCGCCGCCGTTGAGGGAGGACACCTGGGAGGCCACCGCAGAGGAACCCAGCGTATAGCTGGTGCCTGCCACCGTTACACTGGTGGGGGCGCTGGCACTGGGCGAAACTGCCGTGATGCGGCCAGCGGCGCGGCGGGTGTAGACCCACAATGTCTGTAAACTCTCGCTGTAATAATACACATCGTATTTGTTCAGTTCCGCAGATTCCGACGCTTTATCGTTGCGGTAGACCATCTTGGGAACAAAGGGCAGCTGGACCGTATCGCCCGCCACAAAGGGGCCCTTCAGGCTCTTGAGCATGACGCTGGAGGTATCCACCTGGCCATTGGAGACCGTGAAGCCCAGGCTGCTGCCGTAGGCACTGCCGCTGGCGGTGTTGGCTGTCAGGGCGTTGTAGAACAGCAGGGCGCACTCCTCGTAGTTGAGCACCTCGCCCTGGCTGCGGTCCACCTGATTGCGCAGGCCCAGCTCACTGGCCTTGTTCAGCTGTGCGTTGGGGAAGGAGCCGCTCAGGTCGGTCATCTTATAGCCCATCAGCTTGAGGATGGCCGTGACCGCTTCTTCCAGCGTCACGGCATTGTCGGGCCGGAAAGAGCCGTCGGTGTAGCCGTTCATCCAACCGTTCTGCACCGCAATGCGGACATAGGGGGCATAGGGCGAAGTGCCGGGCAGGTCGGTGAACAAGGTGCCCACCGTGCCCTGAGAGCCCACGCTCTCGCGGTAGGTGGAGTAGGACACCAGCATCCGGGCCAGTGCACCGCGGGTGACCACAGCGTTCAGAGCAGCCTGCTGGCTGCTGTCCATCGCGTTCAGCGTGATGGACAGCTGGACCGCCGTGTTGGCGTTGCCCGCTGCCGATGCCGGCAGCACCAGCATCGACACGGCAATGCTCACCGCCAGCAGAAATGCAAGGATTCGCTTTTTCATGGAAAATCCTCCTTAAAATAGTTTCTAATGTATTCCGGGTTGCGGCTCCCAGCATCTGCTTCGTGCAAAGCCTTGCACTTGCATCCTGCTGGCCGCGGCCCCAACAACTCCTCCCTTCATCCGCCACTGGCGGCGGTCGTCGTTGTTGCCCCTATCAGGGGAGCTCCGCAAGGCGCTGGCAAAGCCAGACCGAAGCGGTAAGAGGTTTAATCATATCTCAGCGCTTCAATGGGGTTGAGCCTTGCAGCGCGCTTGGCGGGCAGATAGCCGAACAGCACACCGATGCCCACCGAGATGCCAAAGGCCACCACGATGGAGTTGAACGAGGGGCTGACGGTCACATCAATGCTACTGGAGATCATAGGCAGGATGCGGTTTGCCGCCATGGACACGATATAGCCAAGGACGATGCCCAGCACGCCGCCCAGTGCGGAGGTGGTGGCGGCTTCCACCACAAACTGCGACAGGATCACCCGCTCCTTGGCACCCAGTGCCTTGCGGATGCCGATCTCCCGGGTGCGCTCGGTCACCGACACCAGCATGATGTTCATAATGCCGATGCCGCCCACCAGCAGCGAGATGCTGGCAATGCCGGTAAGGATGATGATGACCATGTTGATCATCTCGTTCATCTCCTCCAGCCACTCGCTGGCGCTGTAGATGTAATAAGCGTTGTCGCTCTTGAGCAGGTCGTACAGGCCGCTTTCCACCACCGCCTTGGCCTCGTTGGCGCGGCTCTCGTCCTTCATAATCGCAACAAAGTTCTTGGCGCTGGACTGGTTGGAGAGCCGCATGGCCGTGGTGTAGGGCAGATAGATGCAGTCATCGTCGGAGCCCTGCTGCAGGTTCTTGTCCGTCACCTTGGCGTTCAGCACGCCCACGATCCGGAACTTGTAGGCTCCCAGCTTGATGGTCTGGCCCACCGCGTTGCCGCCGTAGGCCGCCCGGTTGAGGTAATCACCAATGATGCAGACCTGCTTGTTGTCCTTGATGTCCATGTACTGCAGGCCGCGCCCCTGGGCGAGGGTATAGTTTTTCATCTCGGCGTAGTGCTCGTCCACACCGTAAACACTGGTGCCGTAGCGGTAGGTCGTGGTGCCCACCTTGGGGGTGTTGTTGCTGAAATCGATCTGGGGCGAGACTGCGGAGATGAGCTCCTTGTTCTTATCCGCGATCTTATACACATCCTCCACCGAGGCGGTGCGGGAGCCGTAGCCCCAGACCTGAATGGACAGGGCATTCGTGCCCAGCGCCGAAAAGCTGTCCCGCATGCTCTGGGTCATGCCGTTGCCCAGACCCACGATGACGATGACCGCCATGACACCGATGATGATGCCCAGCATGGTCAGGAAGGTGCGGAGCTTGTTGCTCCACACGTTCTGGAGGGCCTGACGGAAGGTCTCAATGATCATTTGTTCCCCTCCTGTTCTGCCGGTTCATAGTTCAGCGTCGGCTGGACGATGGCTTCCGGCGCGCGGGAGTCGCCATCGTAGACCACCTGACCATCCTCCAGCCGGATGATGCGGTCAGCCTGCACGGCAATGGAGTTGTCATGGGTGATGAGCACCACCGTATGGCCCTGCCCATGCAGGTCCTGCAGCATTCCCAGCACCTCGCGGCCGGTGTGGCTGTCCAGCGCGCCGGTGGGCTCATCCGCCAGAATGATCGCCGGGTTGCGCACCAGCGCCCGCGCGATGGATACGCGCTGCTGCTGGCCGCCCGAAAGCTGGTTGGGCTTGTTTTTCAGCTTATCGCCCAGCCCCACCTGCTCCAGCACCTCGCGGGCCCGGCGGTGGCGCTCGGCGCGGGGGATGCCCGCATAGACCAGCGGCACCTCCACGTTTTCCAGCAGGTTTAATTTGGGCAGAAGATTATACTGCTGGAAGATGAACCCCAGCATCTCGTTGCGGATGGAGGCCAACTCGTTCCGGCTCATCTTGCCCACATCCCGGCCGTTCAGCCGGTAGGTGCCCGCCGTGGGCACATCCAGACAGCCGATGATGTTCATGCAGGTGGACTTGCCGGAGCCGGACTGGCCCACAATGGCAACAAACTCGCCTTTTTCTATTTTCATGGTGATGTGGTCGGCAGCTTTTACCGTGGTGTCGCCCATCTGGTAATACTTGCAGACCGCATCAAATTCGATCAGAGCGCTCATTCCATCCTCCCATCAGAAGATCATCATGCTGCTGCCATCGTCATAGTAGTAGCTGTCGCTGCTGACCGAGTTGGGGTCGTAACCAATGGTGTCCCCCTCCTGGATGCCGCTGACGATCTGGGTGTAATCATCATCGCTGACACCGGTCTTGACGGCCACATAGACAAAGCCCTCGGGTGCCTCCATGGTGGCATCCGCCTTGGAAGCGCTGGGGGAATCCTGGGTCACCAGCACATAGCCGCCCCGGACGATGGCCGCATTGGGCACGGTCAGGGCATTGGCAGCCTCAGCCACCACGATCTCAGCGTTGGCGTTCATGCCGGGGCGCAGGCCGTCGGTCTCGTCAATGCGGATGGTCACCGGGTAGGTAGTAGTACCGCCGTTGGAAGCGCCCTTCATGGAGACGCGGGTCACAGTGCCCACATAGTTCTTATCCTGCACGGCATCGGCTGTGATCTGCACTTTCTGGCCCACAGACAGGGAGCTGATCTGCAGTTCGTCCACGTTGATGACCATTTCCAGATAGCTCAGGTCGTAGATGACGCAGAGGGTATCGCCGGATTTGACCGCATCGCCCACCTTGGCATCCTTTTCAATGATGGTGCCGCTGATGGGAGAGGTGACGGTATAGTTGGCCATGGTATCCTGCAGGTTCTGCAGGGAGATCTCAGCGCTGCGCAGGGTCTCAGAGGCAGACTGGATGCTCTCGGTCAGGTCATCGCCGCTCAGCTCGATCAGGATATCGTTCTCGGCAACGGTCTGGCCCTCCTGCACATGGATGGAGGTCACAGTACCTGCAGCCTGTGCGGTCAGGGTGCGCTCCGCCTGATAGCCAAAGGTGGCAGAACCGATGGAGCTGACCCCGTTGATGGAGGCGGTGGCCGCCTGCGCGGTGGTCAGGCCGCCCGCATTCTGCACGGCAATGGTCACGGTGCGGGTGAGCAGGTTGCCGGTGCTCAGGGCATCCGTTCCGGTCACGCTGGTCACGGTGCCGTCCATCTGCTCAAAGGTGCCGTCCAGCGTCACCTGGGCGGTCTGGCCCACGCTGAAATTGGCGGCATCGGCGGCGGGGAATTCCAGCGTCAGCAGCATTTTGGAGCTGTCGCGGATGATGGCGACCTCCTGCCCGCTGGTCACCTCGTCGCCCTTGGCGACCTTCAGGGTGCTCACGGTGCCATCCACCTCGGCACGCACATACTGGCGGTCCACCACCTTGTCATAGCTGCGCTGTGCCTGCTGCATGGCGATCTCAGCCTTTTCAAAATTGGTGGAAGCGTCCGAGCTGTCCAGCGTGTAGAGGACGGTCCCCTCATCCAGCACGTCGCCCTCCTCAAACTCGCCGGTGAGCACCTTGCCCTCCACCAGAGATTTCACGGTGTAGGTGTTGGCAGGATTCAGGGTGCCGGTGCCGCTCAGGGTATTGGAGACATCCCGCACTTCAGGGCTGGCTTCCAGATAGCTGGGGTCCACGACTGTGGTGCTGGCGCTCTTGGGCTTGAGCAAAAACACACCGCCCGCGATCACCACACAGACCACCGGCACGAGCCATTTCCAGTTCTTCTGCAAAAACAGCACCGGGGCCTTGGTTGTCTGTGCCGCAGGCGTTTCCGCACCCGGGTTCTCCGCGCCGTCCTTCTTCTTATTCCAGATCATCATGTTCCTCCTATCAGATTCAGGCTCGCCGGGGGGCGGCCTGTCAGATTCCTTTAATATGTATAGATGTAGTGTATCGCATTTTGCCCGGATACACAAGCGTCCAAATTTCGTTTGAACGCTTTTCAGCAAATTTTCACAGATTGTAAACCTTTGTGCAAATCGCAAGTTGACCTGTCCGCCGCTTTCTGGTTTAATCGGGACGTTGTTTGTACCAAACCAGAGGAGGATTTTTTCTATGAATCAGAACAGTAAGTTTTCGGTGCGCGATATCTGCTACGCGGGCCTGTTTGCCGCCGTCATCGCCGTGATGGCACAGATCTCCATCCCCATGCCGCTGGGTGTGCCCATGACCATGCAGACCTTCGCCATCACGCTGGCGGCTGTGGTGCTGGGCTCCAAGCTGTCCGCCATTGCCACGCTCGTTTATCTGCTGCTGGGCGCTGTGGGCGTGCCGGTGCTGGCCAACTTCTCCGGCGGCATCGACAAGTTTGTCGGCCCCACCGGCGGCTTCCTGATCTCCTTCCCCATCATGGCCTACATCATCGGCCTGGGCGTGGAGCACAGGGATGCTTTCAAGGGTGCTTTCCCCGTGGCGGTTGTCGTGGGCACTGTGGTCAACTATATCGTGGGTGTCATCCTGTTCGTGATCGTCGCCCACAGCACCGTGTCTGTGGCTGTTTCCGCCTGCGTTCTTCCCTTCATCCCCACCGCCATCATCAAGGCTGTGCTGGCCTGCGTGCTGGGCCTGAACATCCGGAAGCGGATCCCGGGGGTAAAAAAGGCATGAGCATCGTACTGCGCCCGCATCACCTGCTCTGCACCCAGGGCTACTCCGGCCATGGCTACAGCGAAGCCTTTGTGGAGCACATGAATGATGTCGTCCACCAGCTGCGGGAGGTGCCCGGGACGAAGATCCAGCTCACCTTCTCCACCGACACCCTTTGTTCCTGCTGCCCCAACAAGCTGGGCACCGACCTGTGCGACACACAGGAAAAGGTCAAGCGGTACGACCGCAAGACCGTGGAGTATTTCGGGCTGGAGGAAAAGGAATACGACTATCAGGCCCTCATCCGGGAGATCGATGCCAAAGCCACCCCCGAGATGCTGGCCGATATCTGCCGGGACTGCTGCTGGTTCCCCATCAGCGCCTGCTGCAAAAATATCTGCGAAGGCAAATACGTGAAATAACATTTTCCCTTATACAACAAGCCGCCGTGCAGGATCATCTCCTGCACGGCGGCCTCTTTGTTTTATTCTGTTTCTGCGGCCTGCACCGTTACATAGACCCCGGCGGGGACACAGGCGGCCCAGGCATCCTGCTCACTCAGCCAGCCGAATTGCTCGCACACATGGTCCGGGCACTGACTGTCGAGGAAGGCGACGGCCCCATCCTTTACCTGCAGATGCACGATGTAATCACCCACATCATACAGATAATCGTGGTCCTCGTCCAGCGGGATCGTTTCGGTGATGCCGTCGCCGAAATCGACCACGGCCACCAGCGGCTCCGCTTTGGGGGCGTTGGCACGGTACAGCACGAACAGGAGTGCTGCCGCGGCCAGCACCACGGCCGCAAAGATCAGGTTTTTCTGCCAGCCTTTCAGGCGTTTCATGCAGCGTACTTGCTTGCAGCTGCACCTGCAATGCGGCCAAAGACAGTGAAGTCAGCCACGGCATTGCCGCCCAGGCGGTTTGCACCGTGGACACCACCGGTCACCTCACCTGCTGCGAACAGGCCGGGGATGACCTCGCCGTTCTCGTTCAGGACTTCGGTGTTGGTGTTGATCTTCAGGCCGCCCATGGTGTGATGCACACCTGCGGTGACCTTGATGGCATAGTAGGGAGCGGTATCCAGCTTGTTTGCAAAGCTGGTGCGGCCAAAGTCGGGGTCGTTCTTGGCCTCAACATAGCCGTTCCAGGTGTTCATGGTCTCGGCAAAAGCAGCCTCATCAACGCCCATTGCCTTGCCCAGTTCCTCATAGGTCTCACCGGTCACGGTGTAGCCCTTCTTGATGTAGCCCTGAATGACGCTGGAGGCATCCACCATAGCCTGATCCACCACCAGCCAGCTGTAGCTGCCGGTCTGAGCGATCTCAGCGGCGGAAACCACATCACGGGTACCGACTTCATCAATGAAGCGCTTGCCCTCGGCATTGATCAGCACAGCGCCGTCGCCGCGCAGACCCTCGGTGATCAGGGCAGCGGTGTTGGCCTCCACGGTGGGGTGGATCTGGATCTGATCCATATCCACGGTGTCAGCACCGATGGCCTGTGCCATCTTGATGCCCTGGCCCAGGATGCCGGGGGCGTTGGTGGTCATAAAGCCCTTCAGCTCGGGTTTGTACTCAACGACCATATCGAGATTTGCGCCGAAACCGCCGGTGGTCAGCACTACAGCCTTGGCATTGATGGTGATGGTCTCGCCGGAAGCACCGGTGGCCTTGATGCCAACAGCAGCGCCGTTGTCATCGGTCAGGATCTCGGTGGCGGTGGTGTTCAGCATGATCTGGACACCAGCCTTCTCACAGTTTTCCTCCAGCAGGGGGATCATGTAGGAACCGACGGAAACGGTCTTGCCCTCTGCGTTCACAGGGCGATGGATGCGCTTGACGGATGCGCCGCCGAAGCTGGAAACACTGTGCAGGGTGATGCCCTGCTCACCCAGCCAGTCGATGGCATCAGCGCTGTTGGAGCACAGGGTCTCCACCAGAGCAGGGTCATTGACACCCTTGCCGCCGATCATGGTATCCAGCTCCATCAGCTCAACGCTGTCAAAGTAGCCGGTGGGGTTGGCCTGGTAGGCAGCCCACTGCTCGGCCACGGTAGCAGCCAGAGCGGTGATGGTCTCGTTGTCAGCATACTTTTCAGCAGCGGCCTTCAGGGTCTTTTCGACACCTGCGCCTTCGGCAAACTCGTTCTCATCCTGATACACGGTCTTGCCGGCGTTCATGCCGCCGGTAGCGCGCACGGAGTTGCCGCCCACCACGGGCTGGCTCTCCACGATGACAACACTCTTGCCCTCGCTGGTAGCAGTCAGGGCAGCGGTCATGCCTGCGCCGCCTGCACCCACGATGACGATGTCGGTATCAACGGTAGAATCCTCAGCAGGCTCAGCGTTGTTCTCCACAGCGGTCTGGAAATCCTCAGGCTTCAGACCAGCAGCGGTGATGGCAGCAGCGGCTGCTTCCTTGATGGCATTGGAGGTGATGGTAGCACCGGACACGCCATCTACTGCGATGCTGCCGCTCTCGGCGATCTCGCCGGGCAGCTGCTCGATTGCCTTGGAGCCCACGCCCTCGGTCTCATCGGCACCCTCAGCGGTGCAGCCGGTGATCTTGCCGTCGGTCAGGGTCAGGGTAACGGTAACATCGCCGCCAAAGCCCTTGGCAGTGCCGGTAAAATCGCCGGTAGCACCCGCGCCGGTGGTGGAGGCGGGCTTGCTGCCGCAGCCGTAGCCCAGCAGGCTCACTGCAACGACAGCAGCCATGGCCAGCGCTGCAATGCGCTGTTTCATCTTCGTGTTTTTCATGGTTTCTTCTTTTTCCTTCTTAGTTGAACCAATGTTGCAGGCAGTTAGCCTGCGCGAACATATTTCAGCATAAAAAGGGGGCTGCCCATTCGGAAGGCAGCCCCCTTTGCCGAACTAGGAAAAGATCAGGCGTTGGCCTGTGCAGCAGCAACAGCGCAGGCAACGGTAGCGCCGACCATGGGGTTGTTGCCCATGCCGATCAGGCCCATCATCTCAACGTGTGCGGGCACGGAGGAGGAACCTGCGAACTGAGCATCACCATGGACGCGGCCCAGAGAGTCGGTCAGGCCATAGCTTGCGGGGCCTGCAGCCACGTTATCGGGGTGCAGGGTACGGCCCGTGCCGCCGCCGGAAGCAACGGAGAAGTACTTCTTGCCGTTCTCGATGGCCCACTTCTTATAGGTACCTGCAACCAGGTGCTGGAAGCGGACAGGGTTGGTGGAGTTGCCGGTGATGGAGCACTGAACGTCCTCCTTCTTCATAATGGCAACGCCTTCCATAACGTCGTTAGCGCCGTAGCACTTAACAGCAGCGCGCTCACCCTCGGAGAAGGGGATCTCCTTGACGACGGTTAGGGTCTGGGTGGGGATATCGTACTCGGTCTGCACATAGGTGAAGCCGTTGATACGGGAAATGATGTAAGCTGCATCCTTGCCCAGGCCGTTCAGGATAACACGCAGGGGGGTCTTGCGGACCTTGTTTGCAGTGCGGGCGATGCCAATGGCACCCTCAGCAGCAGCAAAGGACTCGTGGCCTGCCAGGAAAGCGAAGCAGGTGGTGTCCTCGCTCAGCAGACGAGCGCCCAGGTTGCCGTGGCCCAGACCGACCTGACGCTGTTCAGCAACAGAGCCGGGGATGGTGAATGCCTCCAGACCTTCGCCGATGGCAGCAGCGCACTCGGCAGCGTCGGTCAGGCCGCGCTTGACGGCGATGGCGGTGCCCAGGGTGTATGCCCAGACAGCGTTATCAAAGCAGATGGGCTGCACGCCGCGCACGATCTTGTCGCAGTCGATGCCCTTAGCGAGGAGCATCTCGTTGCAAGCGTCCAGAGACTCCAGGCCGTTGGCCTTCAGGCATGCCTCGATTTTCGGCATACGGCGATCCATAGATTCAAAAGTTGCCATGAGTTGTTCCTCCTCTCTTATTCCTCACGCGGGTCAATGTACTTGACAGCGCCCTGCTCCTTGCTGAAGCGGCCGTAAGTACCCACGTTCTTCTCGTAAGCCTCGTTGGGGGTCTTGCCGTGACGGATATCCTCCATCATCTTGCCCAGCTTGACGAACTGATAGCCGATGACCTCATCGTTGGCATCCAGAGCCAGCTTGTTGATGTAGCCCTCGGTCAGCTCCAGGTAACGGACACCCTTGGCCTTGGTGGAGAAGATGGTGCCAGTCATGGAGCGCAGGCCCTTGCCCAGGTCATCCAGACCTGCGCCGATGGGCAGACCGTCCTCAGAGAAAGCGGTCTGGCTGCGGCCGTAGACGATCTGCAGGAACAGCTCGCGCATAGCCACGTTGATGGCGTCGCACACCAGGTCGGTGTTCAGAGCTTCCAGAATGGTCTTGCCGGGCAGGATCTCGCCAGCCATAGCAGCGGAATGGGTCATGCCGGAGCAGCCGATGGTCTCCACCAGAGCCTCCTCGATGACACCGTTCTTGATGTTCAGAGACAGCTTGCAGGTGCCCTGCTGGGGTGCACACCAGCCCACACCATGGGTGTAACCGCTGATGTCCTTGATCTCATAGGCCTTGACCCATGCGCCCTCTTCGGGGATGGGAGCCGGACCATGCTTAGGACCTTTGGTGATCGGGCACATATTCTGTACTTGCTGCGAATAGGTCATAATCATACTCTCCTTTTGACAAATGTCGCTTTGGCAGCATAAAACCGCCGCCGCGCCCTGCCGGCACAGCTGCTGCTCCATACTGCTTGCATCCGAACCGGGTGCGCTGCTCTCTTTCAGCGCCTGCACCGGTACTACCACGCATGATTTTATTATAGAGAAAACGGACGAATTTTGCAAGTCATTTCCTGCAAAAAGTACAGTCGGCTTTTACGGTCATGCAGAGCTAACTGGCATTTCCACCGCTTTACACAAAACAATCGTCAAGTTTTTGTCAATTCTGCCGTAAGCACCGGCAAACTTTTTGCACCATTTTCTTTTTGCGCGTTTCAGCGCGGGTCTTTCTGCACCGGATGCAGCGCCCAGATGGCTGCAAAACCCGCCGCCGCACCGGCCATGGCAAGCAGGTGCCGCCCGTTCTCCAGCGCCAGCAGGTTGGCTGCAAAGGGGAACGCAAGGCTGCCCACGCTCTGCCCCAGCGCCAGAAAGCCGTAGTTCACCCCCGCGTGGGGCAGGCCGAACAGGTCGGTGGAAAGGGCGGGCAGCACCGCAGCCAGCGCCGAGTAGCAGAAGGTGAGCCCGGCGTAGCACACCACCACCCACCAGCCCCGCGCCGCCCAGAACGCCGCCGACAGCCCGAGCGAGGCCGCAAACAGCCCAAGGTCGGTGGCGCGGCGGCCGATGTGGTCGCTGAGCATGGGCATCAGCATCCGTCCCGCAGCGCTGCCCACGCTGCCCAGTACGATGCTCCACAGCGCAGCAGTCTCGTCCAGCCCGCGTTCCATGCCCAGCTTTAAGATGATGGGACTGAACAGCAGCACCGCCGGGGTGGAAAAGCACACCGCGCCCGCGCACAGCCAGTACTGCTTTGTGCGCAGCATCTGCCCCGGGGAGAGATCGAGGGTGTTTTTGCCGCTTGGCTGCTGTTTTTTCTGCGGCGGGTCGCTGAGTACCGCACTGCCCGCAAGGCACACTGGCAGGGTGAGCGCACCAAGCGCCCAGAACGCGCCCCGGATTCCCTGCACCGGGCCAAAGCCCCGCAGCGCCGCCCGGACGAACAGGGTAAGGAACGCGCCGGAAAGTCCCACCGCTCCGCCGATGACCCCGGTCGCCAGCCCCTTGCGCCCCGCGTACCACTTTTGGGCGCAGGACTGGATAGAGGGGTACAAAAAGGCTGTGCCCAGCCC
>SKEG01000787.1_pt1 | contig 29794 bp, 23 predicted proteins | sample 4826631 | NCBI WGS metagenome assembly SKEG01 (sample SAMN11008815, study PRJNA524170) | human gut metagenome | biome: Human fecal sample; material: Feces; isolation source: fecal sample from pouch patient p26, p34, p50 | host: Homo sapiens | place: Israel: Tel-Aviv | collected 2016-11-02
TATGTCAGATTTAAAAAAATACGAAGGTGTCATTCCAGCCTTCTACGCATGTTATGATGATCAAGGAGAAGTAAGTCCAGAGCGTACGCGTGCCTTGGTGCAATACTTCATTGATAAAGGTGTTCAAGGTCTTTATGTTAATGGTTCTTCTGGTGAATGTATCTACCAAAGCGTTGAAGACCGTAAATTAATCTTAGAAGAAGTCATGGCAGTTGCCAAAGGTAAGTTGACTATTATTGCTCACGTTGCTTGCAACAATACCAAAGATAGTATGGAACTTGCTCGTCATGCTGAAAGCTTAGGAGTAGATGCTATTGCAACGATTCCGCCGATTTATTTCCGCTTGCCAGAATACTCAGTTGCTAAATATTGGAACGATATCAGTTCTGCAGCTCCAAATACAGACTATGTGATTTATAACATTCCTCAATTGGCAGGGGTTGCTTTGACTCCAAGCCTTTACACTGAAATGTTGAAAAATCCTCGTGTTATCGGTGTTAAGAACTCTTCTATGCCAGTTCAAGATATCCAAACCTTTGTCAGTCTTGGGGGAGAAGACCACATTGTCTTTAACGGTCCAGATGAACAGTTCCTAGGTGGCCGTCTCATGGGTGCTAAAGCTGGTATCGGTGGTACTTATGGTGCTATGCCAGAACTCTTCTTGAAACTCAATCAGTTGATTGCGGACAAAGACTTAGAAACAGCGCGTGAGTTGCAATACGCTATCAATGCAATCATTGGCAAATTGACTGCTGCACATGGAAATATGTACGGTGTGATTAAAGAAGTCTTGAAGATCAATGAAGGATTGAATATTGGTTCTGTTCGTTCACCGTTGACACCAGTGACTGAAGAAGATCGTCCAGTTGTAGAAGCAGCTGCAGCCTTGATTCGTGAAACCAAGGAGCGCTTCCTCTAATCCATAAGGAGGTATTTATGACACACTACGTTGCAATTGATATCGGTGGAACAAATATCAAATATGGTTTGATTGACCAAGAAGGACAACTTGTTGAATCGCATGAAATGCCAACTGAGGCGCATAAGGGTGGACCTCATATCTTACAAAAAACCAAAGATATTGTAGCCAGCTATTTAGAAAAAGGCCCAGTAGCAGGAGTTGCTATTTCTTCTGCTGGGATGGTGGATCCTGATAAGGGGGAAATTTTCTATGCTGGCCCTCAGATTCCTAACTATGCTGAAACTCAGTTTAAAAAAGAAATTGAGAGTACCTTTGAAATCCCTTGCGAGATTGAAAATGACGTCAACTGTGCAGGTCTTGCTGAAGCGGTATCTGGTTCAGGCAAGGGAGCGAGTGTCACCCTTTGCTTGACCATTGGAACCGGTATCGGTGGTTGTTTGATTATGGATGGGAAAGTCTTCCATGGATTTAGCAATTCAGCCTGCGAAGTTGGTTATATGCATATGCAGGATGGAGCTTTCCAGGATCTCGCTTCTACCACAGCCTTGGTAGAATATGTGGCAGCAGCTCATGGTGATTCAGTTGAACAGTGGAATGGCCGACGCATCTTTAAGGAAGCCACTGAAGGCAACAAGATTTGTATGGCTGGTATTGACCGGATGGTAGATTACCTTGGGAAAGGTCTGGCTAATATTTGCTACGTTGCTAATCCAGAAGTGGTCATTCTCGGTGGCGGTATCATGGGACAAGAGGCTATCCTCAAACCCAAAATCCGTACAGCCTTGAAAGAAGCCTTGGTACCAAGCCTAGCTGAAAAAACACGATTAGAATTTGCCCATCACCAAAACACAGCAGGTATGTTGGGTGCTTATTATCACTTTAAAACAAAACAATCCTAGTTTGGAGCTATAGAATTAAGCAGAATACTTAATCACTACCTGAGTGAAAAATGTTTTGCTTAATTCTTTTTTATTGAAGAATTTTAGCGAAAGGAGGTAATCGTGAGAAATTAGGAGAAAATCACTGTCTTGTATGAAAGGTTAAAGCGAGAGAAATTCTATCATCAACTTAGTTGAGATTTAGCTTGAGTAAAAAAGAAAATGTGGAAAAATGATATAATGAGATGGACGAAAATTTTACAAATTAGAATTTCTAGAGGTGAGAGAAATGTGGCAACCTATTCACCTTAAATCGAAATAATATAAAATTACGAGAAGATTATAAGATGAACAATTATATAAAATTAAATGAAGATAGATGGAATAATGTAAAAAATGACTACACTGAGCCATTGACACATGAAGAATTAGAAGAAGTTAGAAAACATCCAATTTCTGTTGCATTAACTGTTGGGAAAAAAGTTCCAAAAGAGTGGTTTGAAAAAGCAAATGGAAAAAAGATATTAGGTTTAGCTTGTGGTGGTGGACAGCAGGGACCAGTCTTTGCTATAAAAGGTTATGATGTAACCATAATGGATTTTTCGAAATCACAATTACAAAGAGATGAGATGGTTGCTAAAAGCGAAGGCTTAAAAATCAACACAGTTCAAGGAGATATGACAAGACCATTTCCATTTGAAAATGAAACTTTTGATATTATTTTTAATCCAGTTTCAAATGTATATATAGAAGACTTAGAAAACATGTATAAAGAAGCTTCTCGAGTATTGAAAAAGGGTGGATTGTTAATGGTCGGATTTATGAACCCTTGGATATACATGTATGATGCTGACACTGTATGGGACAAACCCGATGAGGAACTACTCTTGAAGTTTTCATTGCCTTTTAATTCAAGAGAGCTTGAAGAGGAAGGAAAGATAACCATCAATCCAGAATATGGATATGAATTTAGCCATACCTTGGAGACTCAGATTAGAGGACAACTTAAAAATGGTCTTGCTATGATTGATTTTTATGAATCGTGTGACAAAAGACATCGATTATCGAGTTATGGAACTGACTATATAGCTACACTTAGCATTAAACTATGAACTCATGAAACATACTTCAAGAGAATAGCCCGTTTTATGTTCGGTGAGGTGAGGGTTAAAATCTAAATCTCAGCTTGTCGAAGTACAATAATCAAATAAATTTATAGAGAGAAAGTAAAAGTAGCAAATAGCGATATTTCCTTTTTGTTGTCAAACATTCAAAAACGAAAAGGAAGATTTATGGAAGAACTGAAAAACACGATTAGAATTTGCCTATCACCAAAATATCGTAGGTGTGTTGTATATTTATTTTCATTGGGTATCAAGACAAAACAATCCTAGTTTGGTTCAACCAAACTAGGATTTTCTTATACGTTTTTGTCTACGATAGCCATTGAGTTTTTTATTTTCCCAATAGCTGTTAAAAATTTTCTCCTTACTTTCACGATTGATTTCCAAAAAGTAGGCATAAATCAAATCGATAAAGAAGAGCATAGGAAGTTGAGCGGATATACGTTGGATGTAAGAAGACTGGCTGTGGGTGGCTACAAGAACAGTCTCCGTATAGGTCTGACTATCTTTATTGGGAACACTTGTAAAAAGTACAGTCTTTGCCCCCATCTCCTTAGCGTCTAATAGACTATCTAAAATAGAAGGAGTTGTGCCAGAAAGTGAGAAACCGAGTACGAGACAATTTTCATCCATAATACTGGTTGTCCAGGCAAAACCGTCTTGATCGGTTAAAGCCTCGCAGACCACACCTAGACGCATGAAGCGTAATTTCATTTCACGAGCTACGAGGCCAGAACTCCCTGTTCCGAAGAAGTAGACACGCTCAGCATCTTCGATTAACTGGGCAATTCGTTCTAGTTGGACTTCGTCAATCAAGTCCTGTGTTTGTTCCCGCATACTGCTATAACTTCTAAGGACTCGTTTTGTCAGTGGACTGTGTTTGTGAGAATGGGTGTCTTGTTTCTCTGCTTGGTGTTGGTATTGGAAAATAAATTCTCTATAGCCTGTAAAACCACACTTTTTAGCAAAGCGGGTCAAAGCAGCCTGAGAAATATGTAATTTTTGAGTAACCTGCTGAGAAGATAAATCATCTACAAGGGTTTCTGTTTGTAAAAAATAGCGAGCGATTTCTTGCTCTAAATCGGTCATTTCTTCGAAGTGGGAATCAATGATGGTTGCTATATCTGGTTTGTCCATAGAAAGGCTCCTTTAAATGAGTCGTATTGGAAAAAAGACTGGGTCATCGAACTTTTACATTTATTATATCATATAATATAGGGATAGATAAATAAAATCGTATTTTCCCGTAAAAAGGAAAAAAGCTTTTTCCTTTTCCATAATTTTCTTCTCAAATTGTGGTACAATGAAGAGTAAGATTTTAAATAGAAATGAGACTGATTTGTATGAGAAAATTTGACAGCCATTCGATTCCGATTCGGCTTAATTTATTGTTTTCGATTGTCATTTTGCTCTTTATGGCCATCATTGGTCGCCTGCTTTATATGCAGGTTTTGAACAAGGATTTTTATGAGACAAAATTAGCATCTGCTAGTAAAACAAAGGTGACCACTAGTTCGGCTCGGGGCGAAATTTATGATGCCAGCGGCAAGCCTTTGGTTGAAAATACTGTGAAACAAGTTGTTTCCTTTACTCGAAACAACAAAATGACGGCTGCAGATTTAAAAGAAACAGCCAAGAAGTTGCTGGCCTATGTGGGAGTTACTTCTCCAACATTGACTGATCGACAGTTAGCAGACTATTACCTAGCAGATCAAGATGTCTATAAGAAAGCAGTGGAAAGTTTACCACGTGAGAAGCGATTTGATTCTGATGGCAATCAATTATCTGAATCCGAGCTTTACAATAATACTGTTGAAAGTATCGATCCAAGTCAATTGACCTACTCTGATGACGAAAAGAAAGAAATTTACCTCTTTAGCCAACTCAATGCAGTTGGAAATTTTGCGACAGGCACCATTGCGACAGATTCCTTGTCAGACACACAGATTGCCTTGATTGCTTCGGCTTCTAAGAATTTACCTGGTATCAGTATTTCAACTTCGTGGGATCGAAAGGTCCTAGAGACTTCTCTTTCGTCTATAGTAGGAAGTGTGTCCAGTGAAAAAGCTGGTCTACCAGCTGAAGAAGCAGATGCTTATATCAAAAAGGGTTATTCTCTAAACGACCGTGTTGGAACCTCTTATCTAGAAAAACAATATGAAGAAACCTTGCAAGGGAAACGCTCGGTGAAAGAAATCCATCTAGACAAGTATGGCAATATGGAAAGTGTCGAAAATATCGAAGATGGTACCAAAGGGAATAATATTAAACTGACCATTGATTTGGCCTTCCAAGATAGCGTGGACAATCTGCTTAAGAGTTATTTCAATTCCGAACTGGGAAATGGAGGAGCCAAGTATTCAGAAGGTGTGTATGCAGTTGCCCTCAACCCAAAAACAGGTGCGGTTTTGTCTATGTCAGGACTCAAACATGACTTGAAAACGGGAGATTTAACACCTGATTCCTTGGGAACAGTAACCGATGTCTTTGTACCCGGTTCGGTCGTTAAGGCGGCGACCATCAGCTCTGGTTGGGAGAATGGAGTCTTATCAGGGAACCAGACCTTGACAGACCAGCCGATTGTCTTCCAAGGTTCAGCTCCAATTAATTCTTGGTATACTCAGGCCTACGGTTCATTCCCGATTACAGCTGTGGAAGCCTTGGAGTATTCTTCTAATACCTACATGGTTCAAACGGCTTTGGGCATTATGGGTCAGACCTATCAACCCAATATGTTTGTTTTAACTAACAATTTAGAATCCGCCATGGGGAAACTTCGTTCGACATTTGCGGAATATGGTCTTGGAGCCTCAACAGGCATTGACCTTCCAGATGAGTCAACTGGTTTTATACCAAAAGAGTATAATTTTGCTAATTACATTACCAATGCCTTTGGTCAGTTTGATAACTACACCCCAATGCAATTGGCCCAGTACGTTGGCACAATTGCAAACAACGGTGTTCGGATTGCACCCCACATTGTTGAGGGGATTTATGGAAATAATGAACAAGGTGGTTTAGGAGATTTAATTCAATCTATTGATACCAAGGAAATGAATAAAATTAATATTTCTGAGTCTGATGTTTCCATCCTCCAACAAGGCTTTTATCAAGTGTCACATGGTGGTAGTGCTTTGACAACAGGTCGTGCCTTTTCAAATGGTGCAGCGGTATCCATTAGTGGAAAAACAGGTACTGCCGAAAGTTATGTTGAGGGTGGTCAAGAAGCTAACAACACTAATGCTGTGGCCTATGCACCATCAGATAATCCTCAAATCGCTGTAGCTGTTGTCTTCCCTCATAACACCAACCTTACAAATGGTGTCGGACCTTCCATTGCGCGCGATATTATCAACCTCTATAACCAGCATCATCCAATGAATTAGAAAGGAACATATGCTTTATCCAACACCTATTGCTAAGCTAATTGACAGTTATTCTAAGTTACCGGGTATCGGGATTAAGACGGCTACACGTCTGGCCTTCTATACTATTGGAATGTCTGATGACGATGTCAATGAATTTGCTAAAAATCTCCTTTCTGCTAAGAGAGAGCTGACCTACTGTTCCATCTGCGGTCGCCTGACTGATGACGATCCTTGCTCTATCTGTACCGATCCGACTCGTGACCAGACAACCATTTTAGTTCTCGAGGATAGTCGCGATGTGGCAGCCATGGAGAATATCCAAGAATACCATGGACTCTATCATGTCTTGCATGGACTCATTTCTCCCATGAATGGTATCAGTCCAGATGATATCAATCTCAAGAGTCTAATGACTCGTCTGATGGATAGTGAAGTTTCAGAGGTAATCGTAGCAACAAATGCTACAGCAGATGGTGAAGCGACATCCATGTATCTTTCACGTTTGCTTAAGCCGGCTGGTATCAAGGTTACGCGTCTAGCACGAGGTCTCGCTGTGGGAGCGGACATTGAGTATGCGGATGAAGTTACACTCTTACGAGCCATTGAAAATCGAACAGAGTTGTAAGTTTGGACAAATTAACAAACTCAATTCATTTATATAAAAAATCAAGGAGACCGATATTTTTTATCGTTCTCTTTTTAGATTTATTGAAGACCAGTATCAGGTTCAAGTTTCAAAAAAGAAGCAAATATGATATACTAAAGAACGAGTATTCTATTAGAATTAGGACAAGTAATATGAAACAAACGATTATTCTTTTATACGGTGGACGTAGTGCAGAGCGTGAAGTCTCTGTTCTTTCAGCTGAGAGTGTGATGCGTGCGGTCAACTACGACCGTTTCACAGTCAAGACTTTCTTCATCAGCCAGTCAGGTGACTTTATTAAAACGCAAGAATTTAGCCAGACTCCAGGTCAAGAGGATCGTCTTATGACCAATGAAACCATTGATTGGGATAAGAAAGTTGCACCAAGTGCCATCTACGAAGATGGTGCAGTGGTCTTTCCAGTTCTTCATGGTCCGATGGGAGAAGATGGCTCTGTTCAAGGCTTCCTCGAAGTTTTGAAAATGCCTTATGTCGGCTGTAATATCTTGTCATCTAGTCTTGCCATGGATAAAATCACGACCAAGCGTGTGTTAGAATCTGTCGGGATTGCCCAAGTTCCTTATGTGGCCATTGTCGAAGGTGATGATGTGACTGCTAAAATTGCCGAAGTTGAAGAAAAATTGACTTATCCAGTCTTCACAAAACCATCAAACATGGGTTCAAGTGTCGGTATTTCTAAATCTGAAAATCAAGAAGAACTCCGTCAAGCTTTGAAACTTGCCTTCCAATATGACAGCCGTGTCTTGGTAGAGCAAGGGGTGAATGCTCGTGAAATCGAGGTTGGTCTCTTGGGCAACTACGATGTCAAGAGTACGCTACCAGGAGAAGTAGTCAAGGATGTTGCCTTTTATGACTACGATGCCAAGTATATTGATAACAAGATTACCATGGATATCCCAGCTAAAATCAGTGATGATGTGGTAGCTGTCATGCGTCAGAATGCAGAAACGGCCTTCCGTGCTATTGGTGGTCTCGGTCTATCTCGTTGCGATTTCTTCTATACAGATAAGGGAGAGGTTTTCCTAAACGAGCTCAATACCATGCCAGGTTTTACCCAGTGGTCAATGTACCCACTGCTTTGGGACAATATGGGAATCAGCTACCCAGAACTAATCGAGCGTTTGGTTGATCTTGCCAAGGAAAGTTTTGACAAGCGCGAAGCGCATTTGCTATAAAAATGAAAGAGAGGGTAGAAGTCAGAACCATCACTGCAAGGTGATCAGAGTTCTCGGACTTCGACCCTTTTTAAAGGAGTAGAAATGAAATTAACAATCCATGAAGTGGCTCAAGTTGTAGGAGCTAAAAATGATATCAGCATCTTTGAGGATACCCAGTTAGAAAATGCTGAGTTTGATAGTCGTTTGATTGCGACAGGAGATTTATTTGTGCCCCTCAAAGGTGCGCGTGACGGTCATGACTTTATCGAAACAGCCTTTGAAAAAGGTGCAGCAGTAACCTTGTCTGAGAAAGAAATCGCAAATCATCCCTATATTCTAGTAGATGATGTCTTGACAGCCTTTCAAACCCTAGCTGCCTACTATCTTGAAAAAACAGCAGTTGATGTCTTTGCTGTTACAGGTTCAAATGGTAAAACAACGACCAAGGATATGTTAGCGCACTTGCTATCAACAACCTACAAAACTTACAAAACACAAGGCAACTACAATAATGAGATTGGTCTTCCTTACACGGTTCTTCATATGCCTGAAGAAACAGAAAAGTTGGTCTTGGAGATGGGACAGGATCATTTGGGAGATATTCATCTCTTGTCAGAATTGGCTCATCCAAAAACAGCCATCGTGACCTTGGTTGGCGAAGCCCATTTGGCCTTTTTCAAAGACCGTTCTGAAATTGCTAAAGGAAAAATGCAAATTGCAGACGGGATGTCTTCGAATTCCTTGCTTTTGGCACCAGCTGACTCTATTGTAGAGGACTACTTGCCAACTGATAAAAAGGTAGTTCGTTTTGGGAAAGGGGCAGAGTTGGAAATTACAGACTTGGTTGAGCGAAAGGACAGTCTGACCTTTAAGGCCAATTTCTTGGAGCAAGCCCTTGATTTGCCAGTGACTGGTAAGTACAATGCCACCAATGCTATGATTGCATCCTATGTTGCCCTACAAGAAGGAGTTTCAGAGGAGCAAATTCGTCAGGCCTTCCAAAATCTTGAATTGACGCGTAACCGTACCGAGTGGAAGAAAGCAGCTAATGGAGCAGATATCTTATCAGATGTTTACAATGCCAATCCAACTGCTATGAAGTTGATTTTAGAGACTTTCTCTGCCATTCCAGCCAATGAAGGTGGCAAGAAAATCGCTGTCTTGGCGGATATGAAGGAGCTTGGTGACCAGTCTATTCAACTCCATAACCAGATGATTTTGAGCCTTTCGCCAGATGTGCTGGATACCGTTATTTTCTATGGAAAAGACATTGCTGAATTAGCCCAATTGGCCAGTCAAATGTTCCCAATTGGCCACGTTTACTACTTCAAGAAAACAGAAGACCAAGACCAATATGAAGACCTAGTCAAGCAGGTCAAAGAAAGCCTTGGAGTCAATGACCAAATCCTACTCAAAGGCTCTAACTCTATGAATCTAGCCAAGTTGGTAGAAAGTTTAGAAAATGAAACCAAGTGATTTTGTCAAACATTTACGTATTTCTAAATCCATTTTTGACAAATAGCATGGTATAATAAAATGCAGGAAAATTTTGAATCATGAGGAATACTAGATGAATTTATGGGATATTTTCTTTACGACCCAAGCAACAGAGCCACCCAAGTTTGATCTTTATTGGTATGTCAGTATATTTACACTCTTGGCCTTGACCTTTTATACAGCCTATCGTTATCGTGAAAAGAAGGCTTACCAACGATTTTTCCAAATCTTGCAGGCGGTTCAGTTGATCCTGCTTTATGGTTGGTATGGGGTCAATCATATGCCTCTGTCAGAAAGTTTACCCTTTTACCATTGTCGTATGGCTATGTTTGTGGTGCTCTTGCTACCTGGTCAGTCCAAATATAGGCAGTATTTTGCATTACTAGGAACATTTGGGACATTAGCGGCCTTTGTTTATCCAGTGTCAGATGCTTATCCTTTCCCACATATTACGATTTTATCCTTTATCTTTGGCCACTTAGCTCTCTTGGGGAACTCTTTAGTTTATCTATTGAGACAGTATAACGCGCGATTGCTGGATGTGAAGGGAATTTTTCTCATGACCTTTGGACTAAATGCCTTGATTTTTGTGGTCAATTTAGTAACAGGTGGAGATTACGGATTCTTGACAAAACCACCATTGGTTGGAGACCATGGCTTAGTAGCTAATTATTTAATCGTTTCCCTGGCCTTATCAGCAGCGATTACGTTAACAAAGAAAATCTTGGAACTATTTTTAGAACAAGAAGCAGAAAAAATGATTGCAAAGAAAGCTTAGAAATGAGCTTTCTTTTTTTCATAAATCTGATTTTTTATAACTTGTTTGGAAAATAAAAAAATCTAAGGAAAGAATGTGAAAAAATGGTAAGTAAATTTAGGAAAAACTAAGCACGATTGGATTTTTTGTGTTATAATATTCTGTGAATAGCTATGCCCTATTTTAGCTATATTGAATAGAAGTTTGAAACTTGGAAGAGAGAGGATGCGATGTAATGGCTAGAGATGGTTTTTTTACAGGCTTAGATATCGGAACTAATTCGATTAAAGTGTTGGTTGCCGAGCATAGAAATGGTGAACTTAATGTAATTGGTGTAAGTAATGCCAAGAGTAAAGGTGTAAAGGATGGGATTATCGTTGATATTGAAGCAGCAGCAACTGCTATCAAGTCAGCTATTTCCCAAGCAGAAGAGAAAGCTGGCATTTCAATCAAATCAGTGAATGTTGGTTTGCCTGGAAATCTTTTGCAAGTAGAACCAACTCAAGGTATGATTCCAGTTACATCTGATACAAAAGAAATTACAGATCAAGATGTTGAAAATGTTGTTAAATCAGCCTTGACAAAGAGTATGACACCAGATCGTGAAGTCATTACTTTTATTCCAGAAGAATTTATCGTAGATGGTTTCCAAGGTATTCGTGACCCACGCGGCATGATGGGTGTTCGTCTTGAAATGCGTGGTTTGCTTTACACAGGTCCACGTACTATTCTTCACAATTTACGCAAGACAGTTGAGCGCTCAGGTGTTCAAGTTGAAAATATTATTATTTCACCATTGGCTTTGGTTCGTTCAGTCTTGAACGAAGGAGAGCGTGAATTTGGAGCTACTGTGATTGATATGGGAGCAGGTCAAACAACTGTTGCTACAATCCGTAACCAAGAACTCCAGTTTACAAATATTCTTCAAGAAGGTGGAGATTATGTCACAAAAGATATCTCTAAAGTCTTGAAGACTTCACAGAAATTAGCTGAAGGATTGAAATTAAACTATGGTGAAGCCTACCCTTCACTTGCAAGCAATGAAACCTTCCAAGTTGAAGTAATTGGTGAAGTAGAGCCTGTAGAAGTTACAGAAAGCTACCTAGCAGAGATTATTTCAGCCCGCATTAAGCACATTTTTGAACAAATCAAACAAGAGTTGGAAAGAAGACATTTGTTGGATCTTCCAGGTGGGATTGTTCTGATTGGTGGAAATGCTATTTTACCAGGTGTTGTAGAACTTGCACAGGAAGTCTTTGGCGTTGGTGTCAAACTTTACGTTCCAAATCAAGTTGGAATCCGTAATCCTGCCTTCGCTCATGTGATTAGCTTGTCTGAATTTGCTGGTCAATTGACTGAGGTGCATTTATTAGCACAAAGAGCAGTCAAGGGTGAGGATACTTTGCGTCACCAACCAATTAATTTTGGTGGGATGATTCAACGCGTTACGCAAGTAGCACAACCTACCCCTATTCAACCAGTTCAAAATACTGAGGTAGAGCAATCAGCTTCTACGAACGTAGTTGCTCCGAAAGAAGATAAAGTATCTTCTCAAAATAAACCAAAAATCGCAGATCGTTTCCGTGGCTTAATCGGAAGCATGTTTGATGAATAAAAGAGGAAAAATAAACTATGACATTTTCATTTGATACAGCAGCAGCTCAAGGTGCAGTTATTAAAGTAATCGGTGTTGGTGGAGGTGGTGGTAACGCCATTAACCGCATGGTTGACGAAGGTGTTGCAGGCGTAGAATTTATCGCAGCAAACACAGATGTACAAGCTTTGAGTAGTACAAAAGCTGAGACTGTAATTCAGTTAGGCCCTAAATTGACTCGTGGTTTGGGTGCTGGCGGTCGACCTGAAGTTGGTCAAAAGGCAGCTGAAGAAAGCGAAGAAGCCTTGACTCAAGCTATTACTGGAGCAGATATGGTCTTCATTACTGCAGGTATGGGAGGTGGCTCTGGTACTGGTGCAGCTCCTGTTATTGCCCGCATTGCTAAAGATTTAGGTGCGCTTACAGTTGGTGTTGTGACACGTCCTTTCGGTTTTGAAGGAAGCAAACGTGGTCAGTATGCTGTAGAAGGAATCAATCAACTTCGTGAGCATGTGGATACTCTATTGATTATTTCAAACAACAACTTGCTTGAAATTGTTGATAAGAAAACTCCACTTCTTGAAGCTCTTAGCGAAGCAGATAACGTACTTCGCCAAGGTGTTCAAGGGATTACGGACTTGATTACAAATCCTGGTTTGATTAACCTTGACTTTGCCGATGTGAAAACAGTTATGGCAAATAAAGGGAATGCCTTAATGGGTATCGGTATCGGCAGTGGTGAAGAACGTGTGGTAGAAGCAGCTCGTAAGGCAATCTACTCACCACTTCTTGAAACAACTATTGATGGTGCTGAGGATGTTATCGTCAACGTTACTGGTGGTCTTGATTTAACCTTGATTGAGGCAGAAGAAGCTTCAGAGATTGTCAACCAAGCAGCGGGTCAAGGAGTGAACATTTGGCTCGGAACATCTATCGATGAAAACATGAAAGATGAAATCCGTGTTACAGTCGTTGCAACTGGTGTTCGTCAAGATCGTGTTGAAAAAGTTGTGGGCCATGCACCAAGACAAGCTGTTCGTCATGAACAAGCAAGTCCTAGTCATGCACACAATCATAATCGTCACTTTGATATGGCTGAAACTGCAGAAATTCCAAGTCCAGCACCTCGCCGTACAGAAACTTCTCAAACTTCAGCATTTGGTGATTGGGACTTGCGTCGTGAGACAATTGTTCGACCAACTGATTCAGTGGTATCACCAGTTGAACGTTTCGAAGCACCATCTTTACACGATGAGGATGAATTAGACACTCCTCCATTTTTCAAAAATCGTTAAGTAAATGAATTTGAAAGAAAATACAGAACGTGTTTTTCAACAAATAAAAGATGCAAGTCAGCAGTCAGGAAGAGAAGTCAATTCTGTTTCGGTTGTTGCTGTTACAAAATATGTAGACGTACCGACAGCGGAGGCTTTGCTTCCGCTAGGTGTGCATCATATTGGTGAAAATCGTGTAGATAAATTTCTTGAGAAATATGAAGCTTTAAAAGATAGAAATATTACCTGGCATTTGATTGGAACCTTGCAAAGACGCAAGGTCAAAGATGTCATTCAGTATGTTGATTATTTCCACGCTTTGGATTCATTAAAGCTAGCAGAGGAAATTCAAAAAAGAAGTGACCGAGTTGTTAAGTGTTTCTTACAAGTAAATATCTCAAGGGAAGAGAGCAAACATGGTTTTTCAAGGGAAGAACTATTGGAGCTCTTGCCAGAATTGGCCACCTTAGATAAAATTGAATATGTCGGCTTGATGACCATGGCTCCTTTTGAAGCTAGTAGTGATGAGTTGAAAGAAATTTTTAAAGCTACGCAGGATTTGCAACTAGAAATTAGAGAAAAACAAATTCCCAATATGCCAATGACGGACTTGAGTATGGGTATGAGTCGTGACTACAAGGAAGCGATTGAATTTGGCTCAACATTTGTCAGAATTGGTACAGCATTTTTTAAATAGGAAAGAAATATGTCTTTAAAAGATAGATTTGATAAATTTATAGATTATTTTACAGAAGATGGAGAAGATGTTGGTACTGCATATCAGCCTAAAGCTGAAGAGCCGATTGTGACTCCAGTCCCTTCTGTTCAAGAGTTGCCTCAACAAGCTGGTAGCACGCCATCTAAAGATAAAAACATCACTCGTCTTCATGCCCGTCAACAAGAGTTGGCTATGCAAAGTCAACGTTCTACTGATAAGGTGACAATTGATGTTCGTTATCCACGTAAATACGAAGATGCCACAGATATTGTTGATTTATTAGCTGGTAACGAAAGTATTTTGATTGATTTCCAATATATGACAGAAGTTCAAGCTCGTCGTTGTTTGGACTATCTGGATGGGGCGCGTCACGTTTTAGCTGGTAACATGAAAAAGGTAGCATCTACTATGTACCTGCTGACACCAGTTGATGTTGTTGTCAATATTGAAGACATCAAAATTCCAGATGAATCACAAAATGGTGAATTTGGCTTTGATATGAAACGTACGAGAGTGAGATAATGATCTTTCTCATTCGTTTTGTTCAAAATGCAGTGGATATCTATTCACTGATTTTAATCGTGTTTGCTCTGATGTCTTGGTTTCCCAATGCTTATGAATCACGTCTTGGACGCTTGATTATTAGTTTAGTGAAACCGATAGTAGCTCCCTTGCAACGTTTGCCCCTCCAGATTGCAGGTCTTGACTTGTCTGTCTGGATTGCGGTATTACTAGTTCACTTCCTAGGGGAACAGTTGATTCGACTTTTAGTGATCTTTCTATGAACAAGATGATTTATCAACACTTTTCTAAGAATGATTCGTCTTTTATTGATAAGGGAGTAGAATGGATAAAAAAGGTAGAAGATTCTTATTCTCCTTTTTTAACACCCTTTGTAAATCCCCATCAAGAAAAGATTTTAAAGGTTCTAGCATCAACCAACGGCATCTCCTACATGAGCAGTCGGCAGTTTCTTGAAACTGAATATGTACGGGTAATCCTGTATCCTGATTATTTTGAGCCAGAATTCTCTGATTTTGAACTTTCCTTGCAAGAAATTGTTTATCCTAATAAGTTTGAGCGGTTAACGCATTCAAAAATATTAGGGACTGTTTTAAATCAGCTAGGAATCGATAGGAAGCTATTTGGTGATATCTTAGTCAACGAAGAGAGAGCACAGATTATCATTAATCGACAGTTTATGCTCCTTTTTCAAGACGGCATTACGAAAATTGCTCGTTTACCGGTTCGTCTAGAAGAACGGGATTTTACTGAGAAAATTACTACAGTAGAAGATTATCAAGAATTAGATATCTGTATCGCTAGTTCAAGATTAGATGTTTTTCTAGCAGGTGTCTTCAAGCTGTCTAGAAATCAGGCAAGTCAGTTAATTGAAAAACAGGCAGTCCAAGTGAATTACCATTTAGTTGAAAAATCAGATTATGCAGTTCAAGTTGGTGATTTGATTAGTGTTAGGAAATTTGGTCGATTGAAACTCGTTAGAGATAATGGGCAAACAAAAAAAGATAAAAAGAAATTAACGGTCCAATTGTTATTAAGTAAGTGAGGAAAAATATGCCAATTACATCGTTAGAAATCAAAGATAAAACCTTTAGCACACGCTTTAGAGGGTTTGATCAAGAAGAAGTAGATGAATTTTTAGATATTGTAGTCCGTGATTATGAAGATTTGGTTCGCTCTAATCATGATAAGGATTTACATATTAAGAGTTTGGAAGAGCGTTTGTCTTACTTTGATGAGATGAAAGATTCATTGAGCCAGTCTGTATTGATTGCACAAGATACAGCAGAGCGAGTAAAACATGCTGCAACTGAACGTGCAAACAATATTATCCAACAGGCAGAGCAAGATGCACAACGTTTGTTGGAAGAAGCTAAGTACAAGGCAAATGAAATTCTTCGTCAAGCTACTGACAATGCTAAGAAGGTTGCTGTTGAAACAGAAGAATTGAAGAACAAGAGTCGTGTCTTCCATCAACGTCTTAAATCTACAATTGAGAGCCAGTTAGCAATTGTTGAATCTTCAGATTGGGAAGATATTCTTCGCCCAACAGCTACTTATCTTCAGACAAGTGATGAGGCCTTCAAAGAAGTGGTCAGCGAAGTCTTAGGTGACTCTGTCTTGCAACAACATCCAGAGGAAGAACCAATTGATATTACTCGCCAGTTTTCTCCCGAGGAAATGGCAGAGTTACAAGCGCGCATCGAAGCGGCTAATAAAGAACTTGCAGAAGCTGAAGCAAGAGCTGAGCAGGAACAAGTGGTTTCACCAGCTCCGGTTGTTGAAGAAAGTCCAGCTCATCCAGTTGGTCCAATGTATGAAGAGCCAGAAGTAGCTCCAAGCCATTACTCAGGACCAACACCAGCTACTGAAGCTGTAAACTCAGAACCAGGTTTTGCGGCACCGCAAGAATCTGTTACAATTTTATAAGAAATAATCTGAGAACAATATCTTATCCTTATATTTCCAGCGAGCAGGAGATGGTGTGAGTCCTGTAATCTCTATTGATAAGATTATCCTCTCAAAAACTCAAGTCTGAATGAAGTAAGATTTGACGTTCCCCACGTTACGGGATAAGAGGGAGAAAGACTAAATCTTTTTCCGAATAAAGGTGGTACCACGATTTTCGTCCTTTTTGGCAGTCGTGGTTTTTAATTTGTTATTATTTATAAAGGAGATACCATGAAACTCAAAGATACCCTTAATCTTGGGAAAACAGCTTTCCCAATGCGTGCAGGCCTTCCTACCAAAGAGCCAGTTTGGCAAAAGGAATGGGAAGATGCAAAACTTTACCAACGTCGTCAAGAACTAAATGAAGGGAAACCTCATTTTGTCTTGCATGATGGCCCTCCGTACGCAAATGGAAATATCCACGTTGGACATGCCATGAATCATATCTCAAAAGATATCATCATTCGTTCTAAGTCCATGTCAGGTTTTAACGCACCTTATATTCCGGGTTGGGATACTCATGGTCTGCCAATCGAGCAAGTTTTGGCAAAACAAGGTGTCAAACGTAAAGAAATGGACTTGGTTGAGTACTTAAAACTTTGCCGTGAATACGCTCTTTCTCAAGTTTATAAACAACGTGATGATTTCAAGCGCTTGGGGATGTCAGGTGACTGGGAAAATTTATATGTGACTTTAACTCCAGACTATGAAGCAGCCCAAATCCGTGTCTTTGGTGAGATGGCTAATAAAGGTTATATCTACCGTGGGGCCAAGCCAGTTTACTGGTCATGGTCATCTGAGTCAGCCCTTGCCGAAGCGGAAATTGAATACCATGATTTGGTTTCGACTTCCCTTTACTATGCCAATAAGGTTAAAGATGGCAAAGGTGTTCTAGATACAGATACTTATATCGTTGTTTGGACAACTACTCCATTTACTATCACAGCTTCTCGTGGTTTGACTGTTGGAGCGGATATTGATTACGTTTTGGTTCAACCTGCTGGTGAAACTCGTAAGTTTGTGGTTGCGGCAGAATTATTGACCAGCTTGTCTGAAAAATTTGGCTGGGCTGATGTTCAAGTTTTGGCAACTTATCGTGGTCAAGAACTCAACCACATCGTAACAGAACACCCATGGGATACAGCTGTAGATGAATTGGTTATCCTTGGTGACCACGTTACAACTGACTCTGGTACAGGTATTGTCCATACAGCCCCTGGTTTTGGTGAGGACGACTACAATGTTGGTATTGCTAATGGTCTTGAAGTCGCAGTGACTGTTGACGAACGTGGTATCATGATGAAGAATGCTGGTCCTGAGTTTGAAGGTCAATTCTATGAAAAGGTAGTTCCAACTGTTATTGAAAAACTTGGTAACCTCCTTCTTGCTCAAGAAGAAATCTCTCACTCATACCCATTTGACTGGCGTACCAAGAAACCAATCATCTGGCGTGCAGTACCACAGTGGTTCGCCTCAGTTTCTAAATTCCGCCAAGAAATCTTGGATGCTATTGATAAAGTTAAATTCCATACAGAATGGGGTAAAGTACGTCTATATAATATGATTCGTGACCGTGGTGACTGGGTTATCTCTCGTCAACGTGCTTGGGGTGTTCCACTTCCAATCTTCTATGCAGAAGACGGTACAGCTATCATGACAGCTGAGACTATTGAACATGTGGCTCAACTCTTTGAAGAACATGGTTCAAGCATTTGGTGGGAACGTGATGCCAAAGACCTCTTGCCAGAAGGATTTACACATCCAGGTTCTCCAAATGGGGAGTTCAAGAAAGAAACAGATATTATGGATGTATGGTTTGACTCAGGTTCATCATGGAATGGTGTTTTGGTAAATCGTCCAAATCTGACTTATCCAGCTGACCTTTACCTTGAAGGTTCTGACCAATACCGTGGTTGGTTTAACTCATCACTCATTACATCTGTTGCCAACCATGGCGTAGCACCTTACAAACAAATCTTGTCTCAAGGTTTTACGCTTGATGGTAAGGATGAAAAGATGTCCAAATCTCTTGGAAATACTATTTTGCCTAGCGATGTTGAGAAACAATTTGGCGCTGAAATTCTTCGTCTTTGGGTAACAAGTGTAGATACTAGCAATGACGTTCGTATCTCAATGGATATCCTTAGCCAAGTATCGGAATCTTACCGTAAAATCCGTAACACTCTTCGTTTCTTGATTGCTAATACATCTGACTTTAACCCAGCTGAGGATGCAGTAGCTTACGATGAGCTTCGTTCAGTTGATAAGTACATGACGATTCGCTTTAACCAGCTTGTTAAGACCATTCGTGATGCTTACGCAAACTTTGAATTCTTGACAATCTACAAGGCCTTGGTGAACTTTATCAACGTTGACTTGTCAGCCTTCTACCTTGATTTTGCCAAAGATGTTGTTTATATCGAAGGTGCCAAATCACTGGAACGCCGTCAAATGCAGACTGTCTTCTATGACATTCTTGTGAAAATCACCAAACTCTTGACACCAATCCTTCCTCATACAGCAGAGGAAATCTGGTCATACCTTGAGTTTGAAGCAGAAGACTTCGTTCAATTGTCAGAATTGCCAGAAGCACAAACTTTTGCTAATCAAGAAGAAATCTTGGATACATGGGCAGCCTTCATGGACTTCCGTGGACAAGCTCAAAAAGCCTTGGAAGAGGCTCGTAATGCCAAAGTTATCGGTAAATCACTTGAAGCACACTTGACAGTTTACCCAAATGAAGTGGTGAAAACTCTACTCGAAGCAGTAAACAGCAATGTGGCTCAACTTTTAATCGTGTCAGACTTGACTATCGCAGAAGGACCAGCTCCAGAAGCTGCTGTTAGCTTCGAAGATGTAGCCTTTACAGTTGAACGCGCTGCAGGTGAAGTATGTGACCGTTGCCGTCGTATCGACCCAACAACAGCAGAACGTAGCTACCACGCAGTCATCTGTGACCACTGTGCAAGCATCGTAGAAGAAAACTTTGCGGAAGCAGTCGCAGAAGGATTTGAAGCGAAATAGGTTTGTTGTATGATACAAATAAGGAAAAGGATTGTCAAACAGTCCTTTCCTTTTTGGTTTTGACTAGCTTTTTTGTGAAAAATTGTGTAAAATAGAATAGATAAACGAGGGAAAACCTCGGAAAATTTAAAGGAGAATCCATCTAATGGTAAAATTGGTTTTTGCTCGCCACGGTGAGTCTGAATGGAACAAAGCTAACCTTTTCACTGGTTGGGCTGATGTTGATTTGTCTGAAAAAGGTACACAACAAGCGATTGACGCTGGTAAATTGATCAAAGAAGCTGGTATCGAATTTGACCAAGCTTACACTTCAGTATTGAAACGTGCGATCAAAACAACTAACTTGGCTCTTGAAGCTTCTGACCAATTGTGGGTTCCAGTTGAAAAATCATGGCGTTTGAACGAACGTCACTACGGTGGTTTGACTGGTAAAAACAAAGCTGAAGCTGCTGAACAATTTGGTGATGAGCAAGTTCACATCTGGCGTCGTTCATACGATGTATTGCCTCCAAACATGGATCGTGATGATGAGCACTCAGCTCACACTGATCGTCGTTACGCTTCACTTGACGATTCAGTTATTCCAGATGCTGAAAACTTGAAAGTGACTTTGGAACGTGCCCTTCCATTCTGGGAAGATAAAATCGCTCCAGCTCTTAAAGATGGTAAAAACGTATTCGTAGGAGCTCACGGTAACTCAATCCGTGCCCTTGTAAAACACATCAAAGGTTTGTCAGATGACGAAATCATGGACGTGGAAATCCCTAACTTCCCACCATTGGTATTCGAATTCGACGAAAAATTGAACGTAGTTTCTGAATACTACCTTGGAAAATAAAAAATTGTAAGTCTAGAATTGATTTCTAGGCTTTTTATGTTAGTATGGTAGTATGATAAGGAATAAAAAACAAGATTATGTATTGGTCTACAAGCAACCAGCGTCAACAACATATAAGGGTTGGGAAGAAGAGGCCTTACCGATAGGTAATGGTTCTTTAGGGGCAAAAATATTTGGTCTTATAGGGGCTGAGCGGATTCAATTCAATGAAAAAAGTCTCTGGTCTGGAGGTCCACTTCCTGATAGTTCAGATTATCAGGGTGGAAATCTTCAGGATCAGTATGTTTTTTTAGGTAAGATTCGGCAGGCTTTGGAAAAGAGAGATTACAATCGGGCTAAGGAACTGGCTGAACAGCACCTGGTCGGGCCCAAAACGAGTCAATATGGGACCTATCTGTCCTTTGGGGATATTCATATTGAGTTTAGTAATCAAGGCACGACTTTGTCTCAGGTGACGGATTACCAGAGACAACTGAATGTTAGTAAGGCACTTGCGACGACTTCTTATGTACATAAAGGGACTATGTTTAAACGAGAAGCCTTTGCCAGTTTTCCAGATGATCTCTTGATTCAGCGCTTTACTAAGGAAGGGGCGGAAACTCTAGATTTTACTATAGAACTGTCGCTGACCCGCGATTTGGCTTCTGATGGAAAGTATGAGCAGGAAAAATCTGATTACAAGGAATGCCAGCTGGATATCTCAACGTCTCATATCTTGATGAAGGGACGGGTTAAGGACAATGACCTGAAGTTTGCTAGTTATCTAGCTTGGGAAACGGATGGAGATATTAGAGTTTGGTCAGATAAGGTTCAGATATCAGGAGCCAGTTATACCAATCTCTTCTTGGCGGCTAAGACGGATTTTGCCCAAAATTCTGCTAGCAATTATCGCAAGAAACTAGATTTAGAGCAACAGGTAAAGGACTTAGTGGATATAGCTAAAGAAAAGGGCTATGCCCAATTGAAATCAAGGCATATTGAGGACTACCAAGCCTTATTCCAGCGTGTTCAATTGGATTTGGGAGCTGAGATTGATGCATCCACTACAGATGATTTGTTAAAAAATTATAAGCCACAAGAGGGGCAGGCTTTGGAGGAGTTATTCTTCCAGTATGGACGGTATTTATTGATTAGTTCTTCTAGAGATTGCCCAGATACTCTACCAGCTAACTTGCAAGGAGTCTGGAATGCGGTCGACAATCCTCCTTGGAATTCGGACTATCACTTGAATATCAACCTGCAGATGAATTATTGGCCAGCCTATGTTACCAATCTTCTAGAGACGGCCTTTCCGGTCATCAACTATATCGATGATTTGCGTATCTATGGTCGTCTAGCGGCTGCAAGGTATGCAGGAATCGTCTCTCAGGAAGGGGAGGAGAATGGTTGGTTGGTTCATACTCAAGCGACTCCCTTTGGTTGGACGGCACCTGGTTGGGATTACTATTGGGGTTGGTCACCAGCTGCCAATGCGTGGATGATGCAATCGGTTTATGAAGCCTATTCATTTTATAGGGATCAAGACTATCTCAGGGAGAAAATTTATCCCATGTTGAGGGAAACGGTTCGTTTTTGGAATGATTTTTTACATGAGGATCAGCAGGCGCAGCGTTGGGTCTCTTCTCCGTCTTATTCTCCAGAACATGGGCCGATTTCGATTGGCAATACCTATGACCAATCTCTTATTTGGCAATTATTCCATGATTTTATTCAGGCTGCTCAAGAATTGGAGCTGGATGCGGACTTGTTGACTGAGGTCAAGGAGAAATTTGACTTGCTTAATCCTCTTCAAATCACTCAATCTGGTCGAATCAGGGAGTGGTATGAGGAGGAAGAGCAGCATTTTCAAAATGAGAAAGTGGAGGCCCAGCATCGGCACGCTTCCCATCTAGTGGGACTCTATCCTGGAAATCTCTTTAGCTACAAGGGACAAGAGTATCTTGAAGCGGCGCGTGCTAGCCTCAATGATCGTGGAGATGGCGGCACAGGTTGGTCTAAGGCCAATAAGATCAATCTTTGGGCGCGTCTAGGAGATGGCAATCGAGCCCATAAATTATTAGCAGAGCAGTTAAAGTCATCTACCTTGCCAAATCTTTGGTGTAGCCACCCTCCTTTTCAGATAGATGGTAATTTTGGTGCTAGCAGTGGAATGGCAGAAATGTTACTCCAGTCTCATACAGCTTATCTGGTACCTCTAGCCGCCCTACCCGATGCATGGTCAAGAGGTTCCGTTTCAGGCTTAATGGCACGTGGACATTTTGAACTTAGCATGAGGTGGGCGGATAAAAAACTCTTACAGTTGACCATTTTATCAAGAAGTGGGGGAGAATTGCGAGTCTCTTATCCAGATATTGAGAAGAGTGTGATTAAATTGGATAAAGAAAAAATAAAAGCGAAATGCATGGGGAAAGATTGTATTTCGGTGGCAACAGCAGAAGGTGATCTGGTTCAATTTTATTTTTAAGAAGGTGATAAAAGGCAGTAATTTGAGACTGCCTTTTAATAAGGATTTGAGAATGTAAGCAGTTTCCAACTAGTTGAAAAAGCGTTATAATGGTAGTAGGAAGTAATTTGTTTGAGAGAGGGTGGTTCTGATGGCTTATATTGAGATGAAACACTGTTACAAGCGTTATCAGGTTGGGGACACGGAGATTGTGGCCAATCGTGATGTGAATTTTGAGATTGAAAAGGGTGAATTGGTTATTATTCTAGGTGCGTCTGGTGCAGGCAAGTCAACGGTTCTTAACCTTCTTGGGGGAATGGATACCAATGATGAGGGGGAAATCTGGATTGATGGTGCCAATATTGCAGATTATAGTTCCCACCAGAGGACCAATTACCGTAGAAATGATGTCGGTTTTGTTTTTCAGTTTTATAATCTAGTTTCCAATCTAACCGCTAAGGAAAATGTGGAGTTGGCTTCAGAAATCGTGACAGATGCCTTGAATCCTGAGCAGGTCTTGACAGATGTAGGTCTGGCTCATCGTCTCAATAACTTTCCAGCCCAGCTTTCTGGAGGGGAGCAACAGCGAGTCTCCATTGCACGCGCGGTAGCCAAAAATCCTAAAATCCTCCTTTGTGATGAACCAACAGGTGCCTTGGATTATCAGACGGGCAAGCAGGTTTTGAAAATCCTCCAAGATATGTCTCGTCAAAAGGGAGCGACGGTGATTATCGTGACTCACAATGGAGCTTTGGCGCCCATTGCTGACCGTGTGATTCATATGCACGATGCCAGTGTCAAGGATGTAGTGATGAACCAGCATCCTCAGGATATCGACAGTTTGGAGTACTAGCATGATCAAGCGAAAAACCTATTGGAAGGACTTAATTCAGTCCTTCACAGGCTCCAAGGGACGTTTTTTATCCATCTTAACCTTGATGATGTTAGGGTCTCTAGCCTTAGTAGGCCTCAAAGTGACTAGCCCCAACATGGAGGCGACAGCTAATGCTTATTTAACAACTGCTCAAACCCTGGATTTGGCAGTTATGTCTAACTATGGTTTGGATCAAGCAGATCAAGAAGAACTAGAACAGATAGAGGGCGCAGAGGTTGAGTTTGGCTATTTGACAGATGTGACTATGGATAATGGGCAGGATGCCATTCGGCTGTACTCCAAACCAGAGCGAATTTCAACCTTTCAGCTAAGAGAGGGACGACTTCCTCAGTCAGACAAGGAAATCGCTTTGGCCACTCATTTGCAAGGCCAATACAGCGTGGGACAGGAGATTAGTTTTAAAGAAAAAGAAGAGGGTCATTCCTCTTTAAAAGACCATACTTATACCATTACTGGTTTTGTGGATTCGGCTGAAATCCTCTCCCAGCGAGATATGGGCTACGCAGGAAGTGGAAGCGGGACTCTGACAGCCTATGGGGTGATTTTACCTAGTCAGTTTGATCAGAAAGTCTACAATATAGCTCGTTTGAAATATCAAGATTTAGCAGACTTAAATGCTTTTTCAGAAGCTTATGAAGAAAAATCCAAGCAACATCAGGAAGACCTTGAACAAGCTTTGTCAGATAATGGCAAGGCACGTCTGCAATTCTTGAGAAAAGAAGGACAAGAGTCTCTAGACAAAGGCCAAGAAACCCTTCATAAGGCTGAGACTAATCTTCAGGAAGGCAAGCGTCGTTTAGCAGCTGCTCAAGCTCGTTTACAGGCTCAGGAAAGTCAACTAGCCTTGCTTCCTCAAGCTCAGAGAGAGCAGGCTAGTGCTCAACTTACCCAAGCTAAGCAGGAATTGAGCAAGGAAGAGGACAAACTAAAGCAGGCTGAACAAAATTTAGCCCAAGAAAAGGAAAAATTAGAAAAACATCAGCAAGTCTTGGATGATTTAGCTGAGCCCAAGTATCAAGTCTATAATCGTCAGACCATGCCTGGCGGTCAAGGCTACCTCATGTACAGTAATGCTTCAGCCAGTATTCGGGCAGTAGGCAATATCTTTCCTGTAGTGCTTTATGCCGTAGCAGCTATGGTGACCTTTACAACTATAACTCGTTTTGTGGATGAAGAGCGAACACATGCAGGGATTTTTAAGGCCTTGGGCTATCGTAGCAAGGATATTATTGCTAAGTTTCTCCTCTATGGTCTAGTAGCTGGGACTGTCGGAACAGCTCTAGGTAGCATACTTGGCCATTATTTGCTAGCCGGTGTGATTTCAAGTGTCATTACAAAAAGCATGGTGGTAGGAGAAATCCAGATTCAGTTCTATTGGACCTATAGCTTACTGGCTCTTGTCTTGGGTTGGTTGGCGAGTGTGTTACCAGCCTACTTGGTAGCTCGTAGGGAACTTCATGATGAAGCAGCCCAGCTTTTACTGCCTAAACCACCTGTCAAAGGAGCTAAAATCTTACTGGAGCGCATCGGTTTTATCTGGCGTCGTCTCAGTTTTAACCATAAGGTAACAGCCCGAAATATCTTCCGTTATAAGCAGCGTATGTTGATGACGATCTTTGGTGTGGCAGGTTCAGTCGCTCTGCTCTTTGCAGGTTTGGGAATCCAATCCTCTGTAGCAGGAGTTCCGTCTAGACAGTTTCAACAAATCCAACAGTATCAAATGATTGTCTCTGAAAATCCTAGTGCGACCAATCAGGACAAGGCAAATCTAGAAGAAGTGTTGAAAGGGCAGGATATCCAAGCCTATCAGAAAATCTATTCTAAAACGCTAGACAAAGATTTCAAAGGTAAGGCTGGTCTTCAGACAATTACCCTTATGATGACAGAGAAGGAGGATTTGACTCCCTTTATCCATCTGCAACATCATCAGCAAGAGTTGACATTAAAAGATGGAGTCGTTATCACAGCTAAACTAGCCCAGCTGGCAGGTGTCAAGGTTGGACAAACTCTAGAAATTGAAGGTAAGGAATTAACGGTTGCTGCTATTACTGAGAACTACGTTGGTCACTTTATTTATATGAGTCAGGATAGCTATGAGCAAATTTACGGACAGCTACCCCAAGCCAACACTTATCTGGTCTCGCTAAGGGATACCAGTGCAACTAGTATCGAAAGGCAGGCCGGCTTACTTATGAATCAAGCTGCGGTGTCCAGCGTTGTCCAGAATGCTTCAGCCATTCGACTCTTTGACTCCGTCGCCAGCTCACTCAATCAGACCATGACCATCTTGGTCATCGTATCGGTTCTGTTGGCTATTGTTATCCTCTACAATCTGACCAATATCAACGTGGCTGAGAGAATCCGTGAACTCTCCACTATCAAGGTTCTCGGTTTTCATAATAATGAAGTCACTCTCTACATTTACCGTGAGACGATTGTGCTGTCCCTTGTGGGAATCGTCCTTGGTCTAGTAGCTGGTTTCTATTTACACCAATTTTTGATTCAAATGATTTCGCCTGCGACTATTCTCTTTTATCCGCAGGTAGGCTGGGAAGTCTATGTAATCCCAGTGGTAGCAGTAAGCACCATTTTGACCGTACTTGGTTTCTTTGTCAATCATCATCTGAGAAAAGTTGATATGTTAGAAGCCTTGAAATCTGTAGAATAATTTATACTCAATGAAAATCAAAGAGCAAACTAGGAAACTAGCCGCAGGCTGTACTTGAGTACGGCAAGGCGACGTTGACGAGGTTTGAATTTGATTTTCGAAGAGTATTAGTTGTTTTTATCAGATTGGACTTGTATTTACTCGTAAACAAAAATCCTCCGTTTCAAAGAGTAGGGAACTCTTTGTGACAGAGGATTTTTTCTATAGGGCTTTAGCAGCTGCAATTGCGGCTTCGAAGTTTGGTTCAGAGTTGATATTGTCCACGTATTCAACGTAGCGAATAGTATTGTCAGTATCGAGGACAAAGACTGCGCGTGCCAATAGGTGCCACTCATTGATTAAGAGAGCATAATCGCGTCCAAAGGAATGATCAAAATAGTCTGACAGCATAATCGCATTTTCAATACCTTCAGCACCGCACCAACGTTTTTGGGCAAAAGGGAGGTCCATTGAAACAGTCAAGACAACGGTATTATCCAGTCCAGCCAGTTCTTCATTAAAACGACGCGTTTGAGTTGAGCAGATACCTGTATCGATAGAAGGCACGACACTCAAGACTTTTTTCTTCCCATCAAAATCAGCTAGAGATTTTTTAGAAAGGTCTGTTGTAGTGAGAGAAAAATCAAGTGCCTTGTCGCCGACTTGTAGTTGTTTACCTGTAAAGCTCACAGGATTTCCGAGGAAAGTTACCATAAGATACTCCAATCTTTTTTCTTCCATTGTAGCTGAAAGAGCTAGAATTTTCCAATGATTTGACTGGAAATATGAGCATAGAAAAAACGCCAGCTCACACGTGAGAATGACGTTTTTCAGAGTATTATTTTGCCAATCCTTCAGCAATCTTATCAAGGTTGTATTTCATCATGTTGTAGTAGCTGTCGCCTTCTTTACCTTGTTCTGCGATAGAGTCAGTAAAGATTTGTGCGTAGATTGGGATGTTTGTGTCTTGTGAAACAGTCTTCATTGGACGGTCATCTACACTTGATTCTACAAAGAGTGATGGAACTTTTGTTTGGCGAAGTTTTTCAACCAAGGTCTTGATTTGTTCAGGTGTTCCTTCTTCTTCAGTATTGATTTCCCAGATGTAGGCACTTGGGACACCATAGGCTTTAGAGAAGTATTTGAATGCTCCTTCGCTGGTTACAATGAGTTTCTTTTCAGCAGGGATGTTATTAAATTTATCCTTACTTTCTTTATCAAGTTTGTCTAACTTATCAGTATATTCTTTGAGATTTTTTTCATAGAATTCCTTGTTGTTAGGATCTTTAGCGCTCAATTGTTTGGCGATATTTTTAGCAAAGATAATTCCATTTTCAAGGTTAAGCCAAGCGTGTGGGTCTTCTTTACCTTTTTCATTTTTTCCTTCAAGGTAGATAACATCAACACCTTCGCTGACTGCAAAGTAGTCTTTGTTTTCAGTTTTCTTCGCATTTTCTACCAATTTGCTAAACCAAGCATTGCCACCTGTTTCAAGGTTGATACCGTTATAGAAAATGAGGTCAGCCTCAGAAGTTTTCTTAACATCTTCAGGGAGTGGTTCGTATTCGTGTGGGTCTTGTCCAATCGGAACGATACTGTGAAGATCAATCTTGTCACCAGCAATATTTTTAGTAATATCAGCGATGATTGAGTTTGTAGCAACAACTTTTAGTTTTTGACCAGAAGCTGCATCTTTTTTTCCGCTAGCACATGCTACAAGAGCAATGACGGAAAGAAAGAGAACCAACAATGTACCTAATTTTTTCATTAGATCCTCCAATTTATTGGGGTTTTGCCCCTTATTTTAACAAATGTTTATTTTTCAGTTTCAAATATCGTTGTTTAGGAGAGATAAAGAAACTGATTAAGAAGAAGCTAGCAGCTGTAAGTACGATGCTAGAACCAGCTGCTAAGTTTAAACTATAGCCAATAAAGAGTCCCAAAACTGAAGCTGTAGCTCCAAAGGTTGAGGAAAGGAAAATCATACTTTTCAGGCTATTAGCATACAGATAAGCAGTTGCAGCTGGGGTAATCAGCATGGCTACAATCAGGATAGTTCCAACACTTTGCATGGCTGTCACAGACACGAGAGTCAGGAGTATCATGAGAAGGTAGTGATAGAAATTGACAGGCATTCCCATGGCTTTAGCCAAAAGTTCATCAAAGGAAGTTATCAAGAGTTGCTTGAAGAAAATCCAGATTAACAAGAGAATGACTGCCCCTACACCCATAGTAATAAACATATCCGTATCTTGGACGGCTAGGATATTACCAAAAAGGATATGGAAAAGGTCAGTTGAACTTTTAGCGACACTAATCAAGATGATACCGAGGGCTAAGAAAGAAGAAAAGGTAATGCCGATGGCGGTATCGCTTTTGATAATCGAGTTCCCCTTGATGTAGGTAATGATGATAGCAGCTAGCAATCCAAAGACAATGGCTCCGATAAAGAAGTCAACGCCTAAGATGAAGGAGAGGGCTACACCTGGTAAGACAGCATGTGAAATAGCATCTCCCATGAGTGACATCCCACGTAGAATGATGAAACATCCCACAGCTCCAGCTACGACCCCGACGACAATAGCTGTTATCAAGGCATTTTGTAGGAAATGGAATTTTTGCAATCCATCGATAAATTCTGCAATCATAGGTCACCTCCATTGAAAAAGAGTCGATTACCGTAAGCTTCTTTGAGATTGGCTTCGGTAAAGGTTTCTTTGGTTGGACCAAAGGCAATCACTTCTCGATTGACAAGTAAGACTTGATCGAAGTAGTGGGAAACCTTGCTGAGGTCGTGGTGGACGATGAGAACCGTCTTACCAGCTTTTTTCAAATCTCTCAGCGTATTCATGATGATTTCCTCACTGACAGAGTCAATCCCAACAAAGGGTTCATCCAAGAGGATATAATCGGCTTCCTGCACCAAACATCTGGCAATCAAGACCCGCTGGAATTGACCTCCAGACAGTTGACTGATTTGACGTTCAGCGTAGTCAGCTAGGCCGACGATTTCAAGGGCTTCCTCTACTTTTTTCCAATGTTTAGCATTTAAACTTCGAAAGAGAGGAATAGAGGGAAATAGTCCTAGCGAGACACATTCCTTGACCTTGATGGGAAAGTTGTAGTCGATATTGATTTTTTGTTCGACATAGGCAATTCGGTGTAAGGATTTTTTAACTTCCTTGTCATCGAGAAATGCCTGACCTTGATGTGGGATAATTCCCAGCATACCTTTTAATAATGTTGATTTTCCAGCACCGTTTGGACCAATGATTCCGGTAATTGTTGGTCCTTGGAGCACTAGTGAAATATCCTTAAGTGCCAACGTTTCTTTGTAGGAGACACTGAGGTTTTCGATACGTATCATAAACTTGTATTCCTCCTGTCTCTTAATATACATTAAAAAAAAAATTAAGTCAAGTTAATTTTTGAAAAATTTAAAATAATAACTGAAAAATGAAGAAAAAAGAGAGACCATTTTTAATTGCATTCTCCTGTGTTTTTTGCTAAGCTAAGAAT
>SKEG01000788.1_pt1 | contig 29792 bp, 29 predicted proteins | sample 4826631 | NCBI WGS metagenome assembly SKEG01 (sample SAMN11008815, study PRJNA524170) | human gut metagenome | biome: Human fecal sample; material: Feces; isolation source: fecal sample from pouch patient p26, p34, p50 | host: Homo sapiens | place: Israel: Tel-Aviv | collected 2016-11-02
TTGACACCGAGGCTCTGAAGGCAAAGGGTCTGGTCAAGAAGACTCTGGACGGTGTTAAGGTCCTGGGCAACGGCGAGCTGACCAAGGCTCTGACCGTCAAGGCCGCAGCCTATTCCGCTTCTGCCAAAGAGAAAATCGAGAAGGCAGGCGGAAAGGCTGAGGTGATGTAAGGTGTTCCAGACATTCCGTAACGCATGGAAGATTCCCGAGCTTAAAAATCGTCTCCTGTTCACGCTGGCGATCCTCGTGGTGTATCGTCTGGGCAGCGCCATCCCCGTTCCGTTCATCACCGGTTCTGCACTGAACCAGATGTTCTCCAACGGCAATATGCTCTCGTATCTCGATATGATGAGCGGTGGTGCCCTGTCTCGGTGCACACTCTTCGCGTTAGGTGTGACGCCTTATATCAACGCTTCCATCATTGTGCAGCTGCTCACCGTTGCGATCCCCGCCCTGGAAAACATGGCGAAGGAAGCCGACGGCCAGCAGAAGATGCAGCAGATCACCCGGTATGTCGGCGGTGTCATCGCTCTGGTGATGAGCCTCGGCTACTACTTCGTGATCCGCAATATGGGCGCACTGAAGTACACCAGCGGCGCGGCCGGTATCTTTACCGCCGTTGTCATCATTGCCACCTTTACCGCAGGTGCGCAGCTGATCACCTGGTGTGGTGAGCAGATCGACGACAAGGGTATCGGCAACGGTATCTCTCTGTTGATCTTCTCCTCGATCGTTTCCAACTGGTCTAGCGTCTACACCACCGTCACGGGTCTGCTGACCCGCGCCGCTGCAGGCGAGACCCGGTTCTATATCCTGCTGCCCCTGCTGCTGGTTCTGGCACTGGTTGTGATCGTGTTCATCGTTGTTATGACCAACGCTGAGCGCCGCATCACCATCCAGTATGCCAAGCGTGTGGTGGGCCGCAAGCAGATGGGCGGGCAGAACAGCTACCTGCCCCTGAAGCTGAACATGAGCGGCGTGATGCCCATCATCTTCGCTTCCGCGATGGTTTCGATCCCCGGCACCATCGGCAGCTTCCTGCAGATCGATCAGGCAGCACATCCGTTCTGGTATGCTTTCTTCCATACCTTTAACTACACGTCGCTGCTCTACATCGTGATCTACCTGCTGCTGATCCTGGCCTTCAACTACTTCTATGTGGCCATCCAGTACAACCCCGTTGAGATCGCCAACAATCTGCGCCGCAACAACGGCTCGATCCCCGGCTTCCGTCCCGGCAAGCCGACCAGCGATTTCCTGACCCGCACCCTGAATAAGATCACCCTCATGGGTGCCATCTTCCTGGCTGCGGTGGCTGTACTGCCGATCATTCTGGGCAACCTGACCGGTATGAGCATCCAGCTGGGCGGTACCAGCCTGCTGATCGTGGTTGGTGTGGCACTTGATACCACCCGCAGCCTCGACAGCTTTATGACGATGCGCAACCACAAGGGTTTCCTTGGCTGATCTAAAACAAAAGCACTGATGTGAGAAAGCACTGGAAAGGAGAGCATGCTCGTACTTTTCAGTGCTTTTTTGCTTTGAAGGGGCGTTAGTTCCTTCAAACATCAAAAAAGGCTCCTTTGATAGAGGAAAGGAAGAATACCTATGAATCTGATTCTGTTAGGTGCACCCGGCGCGGGCAAAGGCACCCAGGCCGAGATCATCTGCGCAAAGCTGAACATCCCCTCCATCAGCACCGGCAACATCCTGCGCGCTGCTGTCAAGGAAGGCACCGAGATGGGCCTGAAGGCAAAGAGCTTCATGGACGCTGGCGCTCTGGTGCCCGATGAGGTCATCATCGGCATCCTGAAGGAACGCCTGGCACAGGACGACTGCGCCAACGGCTTCATCCTGGACGGCGTGCCCCGCACCATCGCTCAGGCCGAGGCCATCGAGACCATGGGCATCCGCATCGACAAGGTGCTGGAGCTGTCTGTGGCGGACGATGTCATCGTGGAGCGGATGAGCGGCCGCCGCGTCTGCGAGAAGTGCGGCGCAAGCTACCACATCATCAACAAGAAGAGCAAGGTCGAGGGCGTGTGCGACCTGTGCGGCGGCAAGACCGTCATCCGCAAGGACGACCAGCCCGCTACCGTTCTGGATCGCCTGAAGGCTTACCACGAGCAGACCGAGCCGCTGGTGGCGTTCTACCGTGAGCGCGGCAAGCTGGCCGTGATCCCCTTCTGCCCCTCCATCGAGGAGACGACCACTGAAGTGATGAAGGCACTGGAGGCATAATCGTGATCCAAATCAAGAATGCGAAAGAACTGGACGGAATGCGCAGGGCCAATGCCCTGAGCGCAGCTGCCCTGAAGTACGGCGGCCAGCACATTGAGGCTGGCATGACCACCTGGGAACTGGATAAGCTGATCTACGATTTCATCGTAAAGCACGGCGGTACCCCCAACTTCAAGGGACTGTACGGTTTCCCGGGAACGGCCTGCATCAGCCTGAATGATACCATCATCCATGGCATCCCGTCGCATGATATCGTCATCCGCCCGGGCGACATCGTCAGCATCGACACCGGTGCAAAGGTCGATGGCTTCAACGGCGACAACGCCTGCACCTATGCGGTGGGTAAGGTCGACCTGGAAGCACAGCGCCTGCTGGATGTGACCAAGGCAGCTCTGTACAAGGGCATCGAGCAGGCAAAGGCCGGCAACCGCATCGGTGATATCGGCTATGCGGTGCAGAGCTACTGCGAGGACGCAGGTTTCTCCGTGGTCCGGGAGTTCGTGGGCCACGGCACCGGCCGTGAACTGCACGAGGACCCCGAGGTGCCCAACTACGGCCATCAGGGCCGCGGCCCCCGCCTTGTGCCCGGCATGACCATTGCCATTGAGCCTATGATCTGCCAGTACGACTGCAAGATCACCCAGGCCAAGGACGGCTGGACGGTCAAGACCAAGGACGGCGGTCTGGCAGCGCACTTCGAGCACTCGAACGCGATCCTGAAGGATCACACCGAGATCATGACCCGCTTCTGGGATGATCCCGATTTTGATCCCGAGACCTTCTGCCTGAAGTAAGCAAACCGGTACAGCATCCCCCAAGGCCTCCCGGAAACGGGAGGTCTTTTTGCATCCGGAGCACGTCCTTTGTGCAATTCTGACAAGTTTTGGTGAAAAATTTTCATCTTCCCGGTGGAGAAGCGCAAAACCGGGGCGGGGAAACGGCCGGTTTGAAAATGCGAGAATTTTTTATCGGAAATACGGAAAAAACACTTGCAAATCCATTGCAAAAGGTGTATAATCTATAAATGGCCGTGACAGCCAGATGCTTTCTCGGTGGACAGGGATTTTCTGCCCACTTTGCGGATTTTGTGCCGCAGGAGAAGAAGTATGTGGCGGTTATCGCCGCCTGTCCGTCAATTCATGGCAAACTGAGCAGATCCAATGAGGAGGCAAATAGCTTGTCTAAAGAAGACGTTATCGAGATCGAAGGCATCGTGCGTGAAGCCATGCCCAACGCCATCTTTAAGGTGGAAATGTTGAGCGAGGATAAGAACACCGGGAAGCTCACTCCCAGCGGGCACATCCTCTTAGCGCACATCTCCGGCAAGCTGCGGACCAATTTCATCCGTATCCTGCCCGGGGACAAGGTTACCGTGGAAATGTCGCCCTATGATCTTTCTAAGGGCCGCATCACCTGGCGCTCCAAATAAGCGCCAGGGCATCAACCAAAAGGAGGTTCAACATCATGAAGGTCAAGCCTTCCGTGAAACCCATCTGCGAAAAGTGCAAGGTCATCCGCCGCAAAGGCCGCGTGATGGTCATCTGCCAGAACCCCAAGCATAAGCAGCGCCAGGGCTAATTCGGGCGCCTGGGGGTCAAGTGCGTAGAGTCCCGGCGCAGACCCCGACACTGACATGGGATGATTTTTGGAGGATACTACTATGGCACGTATTGCCGGCGTTGACCTGCCCCGCGAGAAGCGCGTTCAGGTGGGTCTCACCTACGTTTACGGTATCGGTCAGACCACTGCTAACAAGATCCTGGAAGCAACTGGCATCAACCCCGATACCCGCGTCAAGGACCTGACTCTGGAAGAAGAGGCTAAGATCCGTGACTACATCGATCAGGCTAACATCATCGTTGAGGGCGACCTGCGCCGCAACGTTGCTCTGGACATCAAGCGCCTGGTTGAGATCCAGTCCTTCCGTGGCACCCGCCATCGCAAGAATCTGCCCTGCCGCGGCCAGCGCACCAAGACCAATGCACGTACCTGCAAGGGCCCCAAGCGCACTGTCGCTAACAAGAAGAAGTAAGGAGGATTTGAGAAATGGCAAGTGCAAATAACGCCAAGAAGGGCGCAAATGTCCGCATGAAGCGGAAAGAGCGCAAGAACATTGCTGCTGGTCAGGCTCATATCCAGTCTACCTTCAACAATACTGTCGTTACCATCACCGACCTGCAGGGTAATGCAGTGTCCTGGTGCTCCTCTGGCTCCCTGAACTTCCGTGGCAGCCGCAAGAGCACCCCGTTCGCAGCTCAGTCTGCTGCCGAGACCGCAGCCAAGGTTGCAATCGAGCATGGCATGAAGACTGTTGAAGTCTACGTCAAGGGCCCCGGCGCTGGCCGTGAGTCCGCTATCCGTGCGCTGCAGGCTACCGGCCTGGAAGTCACCCTGATCAAGGACGTGACTCCCATCCCCCACAACGGCTGCCGTCCCCCGAAGCGCCGTCGTGTCTGATCGAAGGAGGAAATTGAATTATGGCAAAGAATACGCAGCCTATCGCAAAGCGTTGCAAGGCCCTGGGCATTTCTCCTGCGGTCATGGGCTATGCAAAGAAGAATACCACCCGCAACTCCAACGGCAATGTCCGCAAGAAGCAGTCTGAGTACGCATCTCAGCTGAAGGAGAAGCAGAAGGTCAAGTTTATCTACGGCGTTCTGGAGAAGCAGTTCCACAATGCTTACCTGCGTGCTGAGGCTCGCCCCGGCAAGACCGGTGAGAACCTGCTCCAGATCATGGAGTGCCGTCTGGACAACGTCGTGTTCCGCCTGGGCTTTGCTCAGACCCGCCGCGACGCTCGTCAGCTGGTGAGCCACGCTCACTTCACCGTCAATGGCAAGAAGGTCAACATTCCTTCCTACCAGGTCAAGGCCGGTGATGTGATCGAGGTCCGTGAGTCCAGCCGCAGCTCTGCAAAGTTTGCAAAGCTGACCGGTGCCGAGGCTCCCGTCGTGGCTCTGCCCGCATGGCTGAACCGCGAGACCGGTTCTCTGAAGGGCGTTGTCGCTAAGCTGCCCGAGCGCAGCGATATCGACTACGAAGTCGCAGAGCACCTCATCGTCGAGCTGTACTCCAAGTAATCCATTAAGAAGGCGCTGCCTTCCTTTTGGATGGCACGCTTTCGCATTCTTTTTTGAAAGAATTCAATAATGGGCCGGTGGAAACACCGGTTTGACAAGGAGGGCATAGATATGATGGAGATTGAACGTCCCAAGATCGAAACGGCAAGCCTGTCCCCGGACGGCCGCTACGGCAAATTCGTGGCAGAACCTCTGGAGCGTGGCTTTGGCATCACACTGGGCAATAGCCTGCGTCGTGTGCTTCTTTCCTCTCTGCCCGGTGTCGCCGTGACCAGCGTCAAGATCGACGGCGTGGTTCACGAGTTCTCCACCATTGAGGGCGTCAAGGAAGACGTTACCGAAATTGTCCTGAACCTGAAGGGTATTGCTGCAAAGCTGTACACCGACGGGCCGAAGACAGTGCGTGTTGAGGCAGTCGGCCCTTGTGAGGTTACTGCGGACAACATCAAGCAGGGCGACGATATTGAGATCCTGAACCCTGAATGGCACATTGCAACCCTGGGCGAGGGCGGCAAGCTCGTCATGGAGCTCACCTTCGATAAGGGCCGCGGTTATGTGCCTGCAGAGCGCAACAAGCAGGCCATCGTCGAGAAGAACGATATCAACACTCTTCCCGTCGATAGCATTTACACCCCCGTGCTCAAGGTGAATTATAACGTTGAGAGCACCCGCGTTGGACAGGCCATCGATTACGACAAGCTGACCATTGAGGTTTGGACGGATGGCACGATCAATGCACAGGAAGCCGTTTCTCTGGCTGCCCGTGTGCTGACCGAGCACCTGAACCTCTTCGTCAACCTGTCCGATGAGGCTGCCGGTACGGAGATCATGGTGGAGAAGACCAATGACGATAAGGAAAAGGCTCTGGAGATGACCATCGAAGAGCTGGATCTGAGCGTCCGTTCCTTCAACTGCCTGAAGCGCGCCGGTATCAACACGGTGGAGGATCTGGTCAGCAAGAGCGAGGACGAGATGATGAAAGTCCGTAACCTCGGCCGCAAGAGCCTGGAAGAAGTCATGGCAAAGCTGGACTCCCTGGGCTTCAAGCTGAACACAGACGATGAGTAACTAAAATAATAAGGAGTGAAACGGGATGCCCGGTACCAGAAAGCTCGGTAGAACCAGCGACAGCCGCAACGCTATGATGCGCGCTATGGTCACCTACCTGTTAGAGAATGGCAAGATTGAGACCACTGTCACTCGCGCTAAGGACGTTCGTTCCATGGCCGAGAAGATGATCACCCTGGGTAAGGCCAGCGACCTGCACACCAAGCGTCAGGTCTACGCCTACATCACCAAGGAAGATGTTGCAAAGAAGCTGTTTGATGAGATCAGCCCCAAGTACGCTGACCGCAACGGCGGCTACACCCGCATCATCAAGATCGGCGCTCGCCGCGGCGACGCTGCTGAGATGGCAGTTCTGGAGCTCGTCTGATCGACTCTGACTGTTCAAACAGTGTAACAAAGGCTCTTTCCCTTCGGGGAAAGGGCCTTTTTTGCATCGTGTGGGCCGGGCAGCGGGGTGTTCCCAAAGCAAGTGTCCGCTGGGGTGGGACCCTGCTGCCGCAGGCAGTAGGGCGGGCGATGGAATGGCCCGTTTCACTTGCGTGGGAATGCCGCGCTGCCCGGTTGGGCGTTAGCAGCTGGGGCTTGTGATGGCGGGGCAAGAATGCTATAATTATACTGTATTTCTGCACGACTTTGCGAATTTTCCACAGAAGGGAGGGGCGGCGGTTGAAAAGACGACGGTTTCTGGTGCTGAGTGCAGGCTGCATGATGGGCCTGCTCTCGGCGTGCGGCCTTCCGATGTCGGAAAATGTGCAGGTGGAGGAGCTGCTGCGTGCCCCGCGCCTTCCGGGCGACTACGGAGCACTGCAAAATGCCCTGAACGAATGGCTGGGGGAGAGCGCCCAGCTGAAATACCCGATGCAGGGGGAGCTGCTCTCGCCGTTCCTTTTGCAGGATCTGGATGGTGACGGCCAGCAGGATGCCGCTGTTCTTTACACCACGGCCCAGAGCTCCAACGTCTGCATTGCATTTTTGCAGAAGGATGCCGCAGGCGTGTGGCAGGTCCGCCAGAGCATCGAGGGTCTGGCGGATACAGTGGACAATGTCCGGCTGGCACAGCTGCAGGATGGTGCCGCAACCCAGCTGGTGGTGGGGTACCTCGCCGCGCAGGGGGACAGCTATCTGGCGGTGTACTCCTACGAGAACGGTACGGTCAATGCCATTCTGGAACAGTCCTATGAGCAGTATCTGGTGGAGGATATCACCGGCGGCGGCAACGAGGATCTGATCCTGATGTCCACGCTGGAGGACGGCGGGGTGCAGATCGAGCTGCTGACCGTTGACCGGGACGGGATGTTCCAGCAGGTGGCTGTCATGGGCCTTTCGGCAGATAAGTTCTCGGGCTGCGCCGCTGTGGCGGCGGGCCTGGGAGCGGACGGAAAGCGCTATCTGGTGCTGGACGGCTGGACCGGCCTCTCGGGCAACAATCTGGCCACGGTGCTGCTCTACTTCGATGAGGAAAGCCAGCAGATGCTGCCCGCGGAGCAGATCAGCACCAGTGAGCTGTACAATGCATCCCTGCGCAATGTCTCCACGCTGGTCAGCCGGGATCTGGACGGCGACGGCATCGTGGAGATCCCCACCCAGCCCGACGAAGCGGGCCTGCTGAACCTGAGCCAGAGCCGACGAATGGATTTTATCGTCTGGATGGACTATACCAGCCCGGAGCCGGAAAAGAGCTTCGGCCTGCTGGACGAGGAGAGCAGCTGCTACATTGAGCTGCCTGCCGAGTGGGAGGGCAACCTGATGCTCACCGACAGCGCTGAGGGAGAGGAAGCCGTGGAGCTGCACACCGTGGACGAGGGCAAGCTGGTGCTGACCATGCGCCTGGTTCCTTCCAGCGAGAGCGCGGCGGGCTGGACCCGCCTGGGCGTGGTGGCATCCCGCCAGATGCAGGCCAGGTTCGGGCCGGACGTGGTGCTGAAGGATCAGAGCTATCGACTATCCCGGTCGCTGTACCGGTTGAATGGATGATGCCACTCAGTTTTGCAGAAGTTTACCGGATGCAGGCTGGGTATTCTGAGGTGAAATGCTTCTCCGTGTGCTCTTGGGCAGAGGGAGAAGGCAGAAAAATATGGAGGTCTTAGATGGTCAAGGTACTTGTGGTAGAGGATGAAGCCAGCATCCGCGAGATGATCGCGCTGAACCTGCGGCTGGCGGGGATGGAGGCGGTGGAGGCCGACAGCGCCGAAGCCGCCCTGCCTCTGCTGGAGCAGCAGCCCGGCTGTGATGCTGCCATTCTGGATGTGATGCTGCCCGGCATGAATGGGTTCTCGCTCTGCGAGACCATCCGCCGCACCGACCAGAAGATCGGCATCATCATCCTGAGTGCCAAGGGGCAGGAGCAGGACAAGATCCGCGGCCTGTCCATCGGCGCGGATGACTATATGACCAAGCCCTTCAGTGTCAGTGAGCTGCTGGCCCGTGTGGAGGCCCTCTGCCGCCGGGTGGGCCGCTCGGGCGGCGGCTCCGCTGCAGACGAAAATGCCCCCACCACACTGGTCAGCGGGGAATTTGTGCTGGATGAGAACCGCCGTGTTCTCCTCAAGGCCGGGCGGCAGATCGAGCTGACCCAGGTGGAGTTCCAGATCATGGAGCTGTTCTTCCACAACCCCGGCATCGCGCTGGTGCGGGAAAAGATCCTGAAGGGCGTGTGGGGTGAGAACTACTTCGGCGATGTGAAGATCGTGGATGTGAACATCCGCCGTCTGCGGATGAAGGTAGAGGATGAGCCCAGCCACCCCACCCACATTATGACAGTGTGGGGCTACGGCTACCGGTGGGAGGAGTAAAGAAAAACCTCTCAGTTGCGCTGTACTCGACTGCTCTCCCAATAGGAGAGCCAGGATTACTGACAGAAAGGAGGAAAAGCAATGCGCAGTGGGATTACCCACCGCTGGCTGCGGGGAAGCCTGTTCCTGACCGTGCTGCTGGTGCTGTTGGTGGAGAGCATGTTCGTGTACAACTTCGGCCGCAGCTACTACAACAGCGTCCAGCAGACCATGATGCGGCGTTTTTCCTCCATCAACGGTCAGCTGAAAATGTACACCGGCGACACGGCCCAGAAGACCGCGGCCAACCGCAGTGTGGCCCTGCGCCGGATGGTGGAGCAGTTTGCGGATAAAGACAAATATGAGTTCATGCTGCTGGACGGTTACGGCGGCGTGATCGCCTCCTCCAGCGGCACAGGTGCGGACGGCATCGTGGTGCAGGACGACTTTAACAAGGCGCAGGATGCACCGGACGGCGTGGGTGTGGCCATCTACCGCACCGCCAGCGGGGAAACGGTCATGGCTGTGTGCAGTCTGGTGCCCTATGCGGCCGAGGACGTGGCTGCCATGCGCCTTGTCACCAGTCTGACGCTGGTGCAGGCGCAGCTGAAGAGCGTTTTCATCGTCAGTCTGGTCGTGGTGGCGGCCATTCTGGGCTTTACAGTGGCCTCCGGCCTGTACTTTGTGCGGGGCATCGTGGTGCCGCTGGGGCAGGTGGAGCGGATCGCCGCCAGCATCGCCCGGGGAGAACTGGATGTCCGCCTGCCTGTGACCGGTGACGAGCGGGACGAGGTGGACCGCCTGCGCGGCACCATCAATCAGATGGCCGAGGGGCTGGAAGAGACGGAGAAGATGAAGAACGAATTCATCAGCTCGGTCTCCCATGAGCTGCGCACGCCGCTCACCTCCATCCGGGGCTGGGTGGAGACCCTGCGCACCCTGGATGATCCCACCGATGAGAACTACCGCAAGGGGCTGGAGATCATCAACAACGAGACCGCCCGCCTGTACAACATGGTGGAGGAGCTGCTGGATTTCAGCCGCCTGCAGAATGGCCGCCTGAAAATGGAGTGCCGCCCCCTGGACCTTGTGGCCGAGCTGACGGACGCTGTCCTTTTCTGTGAAGCGCGCATCCAGCGGGAGGGGCTTCTGCTGGCCTATGCGGAGCCGGAGGAGATGATCCCGGTCTACGCCGACCCCGACCGCCTGCGGCAGGTGTTCATCAACATTCTGGACAATGCTATCAAGTATTCGGCCCCCGGCGGACGCATCACGGTCAAGATCTGGCAGGGCGAGTACAAAGCCTTCATCGAGATCATCGATCAGGGCCGCGGCATCCCGCCGGAGGACCTGGAAAACGTCAAGACCAAGTTTTACAAGGGCAGCAACTCGGTGCGGGGCAGCGGCATCGGCCTTGCGCTGGTGGATTCCATTATGACCGCACTGGACGGCACCATGGACCTCAAGAGCACGCTGGGCCGGGGCACAGTGGTCACCCTGGGCCTGCCGATCTACAAACGATAAGAGATTGTCCATATTTATCTGGTAAGATAGAGGGGCAGTTTTTACGATAGAGAGGGGCCGCAGCGCCCCATAGGAGAGCCAATGAATCAACCGAACAAGGAACGCTTCAAGACCAGTGTGGGCGGGCAGGCCCTGATGGAGGGCATTATGATGCGGGGCCCGAAAAACATCTGCTGTGCCGTCCGCAAGCCCGATGGCACCATTGAGACCAAGGTCGAGCCCACCCCCACCCACGGCGTGTGGACAAAGATCCCGCTGGTGCGGGGAGCCATCTCGATGATCGAAAGCCTGATCATGGGATACAAGTACATGATGTACTCGGCACAGGTGAGCATGGGGGATGACTACGACCCCGCCGAAGAGGAGACCGCCTTTGAAAAATGGGTGGGCGATCATCTGGGCAAAAAGGCTGAAGATATCTTGCTGGCGGCAGCTGCCGTGATCGGCGGGCTGTTTGCCATCCTGCTCTTCACCGTTCTGCCCACGGTGCTGGTGGGCGGCCTGAACCATCTGGTGCCGCTGGGCCGCTGGGCCAAGGTGGTGCTGGAGGCGGTGCTCAAGGTCGCCATCTTCCTGACCTACATGGCCGCCATCTCCCGGATGAAGGAGATCCACCGGGTGTTCGAGTACCACGGAGCCGAGCATAAGACCATTGCCTGCTACGAGGCCGGAGACCCCCTCACGGTGGAGAATGTCCGCAAATATACCCGCTTCCACCCCCGGTGCGGCACCAGTTTTTTGATCCTGGTGGTCATCGTCAGCGTGTTCCTGTACAGCGTGCTGCCCTGGTCCAGCACCAGCCTGCGGGTGGTGTTCAAGCTGCTGCTCCTGCCGCTGGTCATGGGCATCAGCTACGAGCTGCTCAAGTGGTGCGGCCGGTCGGACAACATCGCCACCCGCATCATCCGTCAGCCCGGCATCTGGGTGCAGCATCTGACCGTGTTTGAGCCGGACGACAGCATGATCGAGGTGGCCATTGCCGCCGTCACGCCGGTCCTGCCCGAGGACCCGGAGGACGGCAGATGGTAACCGCAGGGATGCTGCCCCGGGCAGCAGTCCGGGAGGTGGAGGCACGCCTGCGCGCCGCAGGCTGCCCCGACGCAGATTTTGACGCGGCCGAGCTCTTCCGGCTGGCAGCGGGCGGGGATGCCCGCCTTGCCGATGCTCCGCTGGGCGCAGAGCAGGCAGAGCGGCTGGAAGCCCTGACGGCCCGCCGCGCGGCCCGGGAGCCTTTGCAGTACCTCTGCGGCAGCTGGCCCTTCCTTGACTTTGAGTTGGCTGTCGGCCCCGGCGTGCTCTGCCCCCGGGCCGATACTGAGGTGGTGGCCGAAGCCGCCGCCGGAATGCTGGCTGGGGTGGAGGCACCCCGGGTGCTCGACCTCTGTGCCGGCACGGGCTGTTTGGGGCTGGGCGTGAGGCGCTTCTGCCCGGCGGCACAGGTCACCAGTCTGGAGAAGAGCCCTGCGGCATACCGCTATCTGGAGCAGAACGCCCATCTCTCCCCGGTACTGACCATCACCCCGGTGCGGGGGGATCTGTTCACCTACTGGCAGACCCTGCCGGAGGGGCAGCTCGACCTTATTGTGTCGAATCCGCCTTACCTGACCGCCGCCGAGATGGGCGCGCTGCAGCCCGAGGTGGCGCAGGAGCCTGCCATGGCGCTGGAAGCGGGGGAGGATGGGCTGGTATTTTACCGCGCCATTGCGGAACACTACCAGAAAGCTCTGCGCCCCGGCGGTGCCCTTGCCCTGGAAATCGGCTGGCAGCAGCGGGAAGCTGTAACGGCTCTGCTTGCCGCCAACGGGTGGACGGATATCGTGTGCAGAAAAGACTTTGGCGGCAATGACCGCTGTGTGATGGCGAGAAAACAATAAAAATATCTACAACTTCCTGTTGTAATATCTGTAAAATGTGTTATACTAGTACCGAAAGAATTGGAATGCCCGCGCCTGCGTTTGGCCGCACCGCGCCGGGAACAGATGACAAAGGAGCATGACACTATGGCAAAAAATCAGAACAACAACGTTGCCCCGGCGACCCAGAAGACCGATCCCGGTGCCAAGAAGGATGCGCTGGCCACAGCACTGGCCCAGATCGAGAAGCAGTTCGGCAAGGGCGCTGTGATGAAGCTGGGCGACAACGCCGCCATGCAGGTGGATGCCATCTCGACCGGCAGCATCGGCCTGGATCTGGCACTGGGCGTGGGCGGTGTGCCCCGGGGCCGCATCATTGAGGTGTACGGCCCTGAATCCAGTGGTAAGACCACGCTGGCCCTGCATGTTCTGGCCGAAGCCCAGAAGAAGGGCGGCGATGTTGCCTTCATCGACGTGGAGCACGCGCTGGACCCTGTGTATGCCGAGGCGCTGGGTGTGGATATCAACAACCTGCTGGTCAGCCAGCCCGATACCGGTGAGCAGGCCATGGAGATCTGCGAGGCGCTGGTGCGCTCCGGTGCCATTGATGCCATCGTTGTGGACTCTGTTGCCGCTATGGTGCCCCGCGCTGAGATCGAGGGCGAGATGGGCGACAGCCATGTGGGCCTGCAGGCCCGCCTGATGAGCCAGGCCATGCGCAAGCTGACCAGCGTCATCGGCAAGACCAACACCGTCTGCATCTTCATCAACCAGCTGCGTGAAAAGGTCGGCGTGGTCTACGGCAACCCCGAGGTCACCACCGGCGGCCGCGCCCTGAAGTATTATTCCTCTGTCCGCATCGATATCCGCCGCGTGGAGGGCCTGAAGGATTCTTCCGGCCAGTTCATCGGCAACCACACCCGCGCCAAGATCGTCAAGAACAAGGTGGCTCCTCCGTTCCGTGAGGCGGAGTTCGACATCATGTTCGGCGAGGGCATCTCCAAGATGAGTGAGCTCATCGATCTGGGGGTCAAGCTGGGCATCGTTCAGAAGAGCGGTGCATGGTTCAACTACGGCGATATCCGTCTGGGTCAGGGCCGCGACAATGCCAAGCAGTTCCTGCGCGATAACCCCGAGATCGCCAACGATATCGAGGGTCAGGTGCGCGCCAATGCAGATAAGCTCTATGCCACCCGCCGCCCGGGGGGCAAGGCTGCTGCCGCCCCTGCGGAGGGGGAACCGGCAGCTCCTGCCACAGCAAAGGAGCCGGTGGTCAAGGCTCCCGCCCGCAGCAGCGAGAGTGAGCTGGATATCATGGTGGAAGAGTAAATGGCCTTTTACAGCCGTGGCCGCCGCCCGCTGGCCGAAGAGGAAAAATCTACCGATGCCGCCAAGGCCCGCACCCGGGCCATGGAGCTGCTGGCCGGGCAGGAGCTTTCCTCGGGCCAGCTGTATGAGCGGCTGAACCGCCGCTATACCCAGCAGACCAGTGCCGCCGTGGTGGCAGAGATGGTGCAGCGGGAGTATATCAACGATGCCCGCTATGCCGAGACCCGTGCCCACGCCCTGCTGGCGGCAAAAAAGAGCCGCCGCGCCGCTGCCCAGAATCTACGGCAGAAGGGGCTGGCCGCAGGCGAGATCCAGCAGGCGCTGGATGCTGTTTACACCCCCGATGTTTCCGGCGAGGACCCGGAGCTGGAAGCCGCCGCCGCTCTGGTGGAAGGGCATTACCGCAAAAAGCTGGAAGCGGGCCGCAGGGATCTGGTCATTGCGGCCCTGCAGCGGCGGGGATTTTCGTATTCTGTCATTAAGGAAGCCATTCGCAGGGTGGAAGAGGGAGAATAACCCTCTCAGTCAAAGCCTGCGGCTTTGCCAGCTCCCCCGAAGGGGGAGCTTTTCCGGAGCAAATCGTAAAAAATCAAAAGCATCCCTCAAAAGAGAAAGAGAGTATCATCCCTTATGAAAATTGCATGTATTTCCCTTGGCTGCCCCAAGAACCAGGTCGATCTGGACGTGATGGTGCACATCCTGCTTTCGGCCGGTCACGAGACGGTGGCCGACCTGGGCGAAGCCGATGTTATTCTGGTCAACACCTGCGGCTTTATCGAGAGCGCCAAAACCGAGGCCATTGAGAACATTCTGGAGGCCTGCGCCTACAAGCAGCAGAACCCGGAGCTGAAGGTCATCGTCACCGGCTGCCTGGCTGAGCGTTACCGCAGCCAGATCGAGGAGGAGATCCCCGAGGTGGATGCTGTGGTGGGCTGTGCCTCCAACAAGGCCATTGATACCATCGTGGCCCGCCTGTTCCACGGTGAGAACCATCTGGAAAGCTACGGTGCCAAAAAGGACTTCCCGCTGGGCGGCAAGCGTGTCATCGGCACGCCTGCCCACTATGCGTACTTAAAGATCGCAGAGGGCTGCAACAACCGCTGCCACTACTGCGCCATCCCGGGCATCCGCGGCCCGCTGCACAGCCGCGATCTGGCCGACTGCGTGGCCGAGGCCCGCTGGCTGGCCGGTGAGGGCGTGAAGGAGCTGATCGTGGTGGCCCAGGACCCCACCGCCTATGGCGAGGACTGGGGCAAGCCCGGCAGCATCTGTGAGCTGCTGGACAAGCTGAACAAGGTGCCGGGCCTTGAGTGGATCCGCATTATGTACGCCTACCCCGAGCGCATCACCGATGACTTTATTGCCGCCATGAAGCGGAACGAGAAGGTGGTGCCTTACCTCGACCTGCCCATCCAGCACTGCAACGATACCATCCTCAAGAACATGAACCGCCGCTCCACCCGTGCGGAGCTGCTGGAGGTCATCGGCAAGCTGCGCCGGGAGATCCCCGGCATCACCCTGCGCACCACCCTGATCGCAGGTTTCCCCGGCGAGACCGAGGAGCAGTTTGAGGACCTGTGCAACTTTGTCAAGGAGGTCAGATTTGACCGTCTGGGCTGCTTTGCCTATTCTGCTGAGGAGAACACCGTGGCCGCAAAGATGGACGGCCAGATCGATCAGGAGACCAAGGACCGGCGCGCAGAGCTGGTGATGCAGATCCAGACCGGCATCATGGCCCAGAAACAGGCCGAGAAGGTGGGCCAGACCGTCCGTGTGCTCTGTGACGGCATCGACGAGGAGAGCGGCCTGTACCTCTGCCGCACCACCGGCGATGCCCCCGAGGTGGACGGCAATGTCTGCGTTTCCAGCGAGGAGCCGCTCTATCCCGGCCAGTTCTATGATGTGCTGGTGGAGGACAGTGACCTTTACGATCTGTACGGCACGGTTGCAAAATAACAAATTGGAGGAATCTATATGAATCTGCCCAATAAGCTTACCCTGACCCGCATCATTCTGGTGCCGGTGTTCATGGTCTTCGTTTCCCTGACCCAGATCGGCACGGAAGATTTCAACCCCATCTGGTATCTGGTGGCGGGCATCATCTTTGCCGCGGCCAGCTTTACCGATTTTCTGGACGGCCATCTGGCCCGCAAGTGGAACATGGTCACCGACTTTGGCAAGTTTGCCGACCCGCTGGCTGACAAACTGCTGACCACTGTGGCCTTCATTTACATGCTGCGGGACGGCGTGTGCAGCCCGGTGGTGCTCTGCATCATCCTGGCCCGTGAGTTCGCCGTGTCCGGTCTGCGGATGGTGGCCGCCGGTGCCAAGGACGGCAAGGTGATCGCTGCCAACATGTGGGGCAAGGTCAAGACTGTGCTGCAGATGCTGACCATCATCCTGTACTTCTTCATGGCGGCGCTGGGCGGCCCGACGGACATTGGCATGACCAGCTTTGTGGCGCAGGTCTTGTGCTGGCTGGTGGCCATTGCCACCGCCATTTCCGGCATCAAGTACCTGTGGGACAACCGCAGCTTCATCAATACCGCAAAATGATCAAGAAGATCGCCATTCTCTGCTCCATTTTCCTGAACCTCTGCATCGTGCGGTGGGAGCCGGTGGCCATCCGGATGACCTGGGAAGCGGTGGGCAGCCAGACCTTCACCTTTTACACCGAGAACTCCAATGTCTTTGCGTTCTTTGTCTGCCTGCTGGTGGCGGTGTGTCAGGTGATCTGCCTGTTCACGGGGCGGCAGCTGCCCCGCTGGGTCAAGACGCTCAAGTACATTGCCACCTGCTGCCTGACCATGACCTTCTTGACCGTGGTGTTCGTGCTGGGGCCCTACTGTGCCGACCAGGGCGGCGTGGTGTTCCTGCTGACCGAGAGCTCCATGCTCTACCACCACCTGCTCAACCCGCTGTGTGCCTTTGTCTCCTTTGTCCTGCTGGAACGGGAGCCAAAGCTGCCTGCGCGGTGCGTTCCGCTGGCGCTGGTCCCCACGATGCTCTATGGTTCTGTGGCCCTCTGGGCCAATTACCAGCGGCTCATCACCGGGCCTTACCCATTCCTGCTGGTCTATCAGCAGACCACCCGGCAGACGGTGCTGTGGTGTGCGGCCATCCTGGCCATGAACCTGCTCTATGCCTGGCTTGTCTGGCGGCTGGGCGGGAATCGCCGCAAAAAGAGAAATGTGGGCTTGCTTTTCAGAAGCTGAGATGCAAAAAGGCTCTCTGCCGGTTTTGGCAGAGAGCCTTTTCTCGTGTTTTGCTTACAGCAGGGGGATCCCGGCCTTTGCGCAGGCCGCGCGGGTGGCTTCGTCCCAGACGCTTGCCTGTACTTCGCCGATGTGGGCGCTGCCCAGCAGCAGCATGCACAGACGGCTCTGGCCGATGCCGCCGCCGATGGTGTAGGGCAGCTCACCGTTCAGCACTGCCTTGTGGAAGGGCAGGGTGCGGCGGTCGTCACAGCCTGCCATGGTCAGCTGCCGGTCCATGCTCTCGGGGCTGACACGGATGCCCATGCTGCTCAGCTCGTAGCTGCACTGCAGGGGCTCGTTCCAGAACAGCAGGTCGCCGTTCAGGTCCCAGTCGTCGTAGTCGGGGGCACGGCCGTCATGGGGCTTGCCGCTCTTCAGGGGAGCACCGATCTTCATCAGGAAGGTGGTGCCGTTTTCCTTTACAAAGGCGTTCTCGCGCTCCTTCGGGGTCAGGTCAGGGTACTTGTCCTCCAGCTCCTGGGTGGTGATAAAGGTCACGTTGGGGGTGTGAAGGGGCAGATCCTGCAGCTGGGGGAACATGGCGTGCAGGTTCATCTCGGTGGCGCAGACAGCCGACACGATGGAGCGCACCACGTTCTTCAGGTAGGCCTCGCTGCGGTCCTCCTCGCGGATGACCTTCTCCCAGTCCCACTGGTCCACATAGACGGAGTGGAGGTTGTCCAGCTCCTCGTCCCGGCGGATGGCGTTCATGTCGCAGTACAGGCCTTTGCCCACGCGGAAGCCGTAGTCCTTCAGGGCCTTGCGCTTCCACTTTGCCAGCGACTGCACCACCTGTGCCTCGATGCCGCTGTCCCGGATGTCAAAGGTGACCTTGCGTTCCACGCCGTTCAGGTCGTCGTTCAGGCCGGTGGAAGCCTCCAGAAACAGCGGAGCCGACACGCGGTAGAGGTTCAGCGTGGCACACAGGGTGTCGGCGAACAGCCGTTTCACGGTGCCGATGGCACGCTGGGTGTCGTACAGGTTCAGCGCGGGTGTGTAGTTCTGCGGGATCATCGTTTTGCTCATAACAGTTTACCCCTCTCTTTCCGTTCTCCGCCGCCGAGTTGCGGCACCGGAACGGCTTTCCCTTTAATACAGTAAATTATGGCACAATTTCAGAGCGTTGTAAAGGGGAGAACGCAAAGCTGGTGCAATTCGGGAGCTTACGCCTCTGCCACGGCCTCGATCTCGCACAGGACACCCTTGGGCAGATCCTTGACGGCAACGCAGCTGCGGGCGGGCTTGGAGGTAAAATACTTTGCGTAGACCTCGTTGAAGGCGGCAAAGTCGGCGATATCGGCCAGGAAGCAGGTGGTCTTGATGACCTTGTCGTAGCCGGAACCGGCGGCTTCCAGGATCGCACCCACGTTCTTGCAGCTCTGCTCGGTCTGGGCGGCGATGCCTTCGGGCACAGTGCCGTCCGCGGGGTTCACAGGGATCTGGCCGGAGGTGTAGACAAAACCGCCTGCGATGAAGCCCTGGGAGTAGGGGCCGATCGCGCCGGGAGCCTTTTCAGTAGCGATGACTTTCATGGAAAATACCTTCTTTCTGTGTGTTTGATGGAGCTTCTCTCCTCGGGGAGAAAAATTCTGCTGCTTGAAGTCTACACCATGCGGCGGGATGTGTCAATCCGGGAGGGACTTTTTGCCCGCGCGGCCTTTACAAGCAGGCAAAAAGGCGGTATCCTTAATCTATTGATACACCACCCTTCAGGAGGAACCCATGGATATCCGCCAGCTGCACTATTTTCTGGTTTTGTGCGAAGAAATGAACTACACCCGCGCGTCACAGCGGCTGTTTCTGTCGCGGCAGGCCCTGCGGCAGAGCATCACGGCGCTGGAAGCCGAGCTCTGCGGCCCGCTGTTCGTCAGCGCTCACCACAAGCTCTCGCTCACCGAGCGGGGGCTGAGCTTGCAGCGCCATGCGGCCCCGGTGGTGGAGCAGTTCCAGCAGATGCAGGCGGCCCTCCATGCGGAGATCCAGTCGGCCCAGCCGGTGCGCATCGGCATCAGTGTCTCGCTGGTGCCGGACTACCTGCCCGGGCTGGAGACCCAGCTGGACAAGTTCCGCCAGCAGTACCCCCACATTGAGATGCGGTTCCGCCTGCTGGAAAACGATGCCGTGGCCGATGGTGTGGAGCAGGGCGAGCTGGACGCGGGCCTTGTGATGGATCTGGGTACGGCGGCCCCGGTGCTGGCCCGCACCACCCTGCGGGCCGACCCGGCCTGCCTGCTGGTGCCGCGCGGCCATCCCTTCTGGGAGAAGGAGCGGGTGCCGCTTTCGGCCCTGCGGGGCCAGCGGGTGCTGCTGCCCAGCCTGCGGCAGGATCTGTTCAGCCCCCTGTGGGATGCCTGCGCCCGGGAGGGCTTTGCGCCCAACGCGGAGATCGGCCCCAGCTTCTATCAGGCGTACTATCTGGTCCAGGAGCAGCTCTGCACCTGCCTGACCCGCTACGAGCCGGGGGCACGGCGGGAGCTGGACCGGGTGCGTGACGTGCTGCTGGAAGATCTGCCGCCCCTCTGCGTCTCGATGGTGCAGCGGCGCGACCACAACTCGGCCTATCTTGACCTGCTGCGGGGCTACCTGATGGAGGTCATCGGGGGAGCGGCATCCCTGCCGCCCCGGCGGGGCCGCCCGGCAAAGCCCTTCTACAACTTCCCGGTGCTGTCCAGCGCCGCCCCCAAGGCGGCACCGCAGCACCCGGCTCCGGGCACCCAGCTGCCCTTTGCGGGCGGAAACAACTTCCGGGAGCTGGGCGGCTACGAGGCCGACGAGGGCAAGCATATCAAGTGGGGGCAGATCTACCGCGGCATTCCCACCGGACTGCTGACCGGGGCGGCTGACCGCAAGCTGCTGGACAGCCTGGGCCTGCGGCTCATCCTTGACCTGCGCAGCGAGTCCGAGGCAGCGGAGCAGCCTGACTATGTGCCCGATGGCGCGCGGCTGGTGCGCATCTGCGGGCTTTGCCACCCGGACGGAAGCGAGATCTCCTTCTCTCCCGGGGACATTGAAAAGCTGCTCAAGGGCAAGAAGGATGAGGAGCATAACCTCGCCGATGCCATGTATGAGCAGATGCTCTTCCGCAATAAGGCCTACAAGGAGCTGTTCCGGGCGCTGGAGGCGGGCGAAACGCCGATCCTGTTCCACTGCTCCGGCGGGAAAGACCGCACCGGCGTGGCGGCCATGCTCATCCTGCTGGCGCTGGGGGTTTCCGATGAAACGATCTGTCAGGATTTTGTACGGACCAATGTCTGCCGCCGCCCGGAGCTGGAAAAGATCTGGGCCGCCCATGCCGAAGAGATCGAGGCGCATCCCGAACAGAAGCAGTTCTATCAGGGCATTGCCGGTGTCCACCCGGAGTCTGCCCCCTTTGTGCTGGACACCATCCGCAAAGAGTACGGCACCACCGATGCCTATCTCGAGGCGGAATACGGCCTGACCCCCGCCCGCCTGATGCGGCTGCGGCGGATGTATCTGGAATAATGGCTGTTTTTTTAGAAAATTCCTTTCACTTTACTTGACATTGTACCAAATGTTTCGTAATATAAGAAGTAGTATGGAATCCATGACGCTGCGTGCAGGGATCTTCCGCAACCAAAGTTCAATGGGGCTTCATCTGCCCGTTTTTATATGAAAACCTTGTAGATAAAAAAGCTGCATCAGGCCGCAGGGGGCAAACATGCCCTTTTTGTGCGGTGCTGTTGTCTGTTTTGTTGTTGAGAGCTTGATTTTGTATTGTTGACCCACGCCTTGCGCGGCAGCGTCTCCAGATTTTAGTTGTTTTTGAACTTTAATTGTAAGGAGAGTGAACACGATGTCCCCGATCATTCTGTTGATCGTGGTCGTGGTTGCTGCTGTTGCTGCCGGCGCGGGTTATTTTATTGGTTACAACAACCGTAAAAAGACCGCCGAGGCACAGATCGGCAGCGCAGAAGCCGAGGCTACCCGCCTGGTGAACGAAGCAATCAAGACCGCTGACCAAAAACGAAAAGAAGCTGTTCTGGAAGCCAAGGACGAGGCTTTCCGCCTGAAAGCCGAGGTCGATGCCCAGAAGGCAGAGGCCGACAAGGAGATCAAGCAGCGCCGTGCCGAGATCAGCCGCCAGGAGAACCGCATTGACCAGAAGGAAAATGCGCTGGACCGCAAGACCGAAGCCCTGGAAAAGAAGGAAGAAGAGCTCAAGAAAAAGCACGAGGAGGCCGACAGCCGCTTGGCTGAGGTGGATGCCATCCGTGCCAAGGAGATGGAGCGCCTGGAGACCCTGGCGGGCCTGAGCCAGGAGGATGCCCGCGAAGTGCTGCTGCACAAGGTGGACGAGGAGCTCACCCACGAGAAGGCTGTCCGTGTAGCTGCCTACGAGACCGATCTGAAGGAAAACTGCGATAACATCGCCCGCAACATGATCGGTCAGGCCATCAGCCGCTGCGCCGCTGACCACTGCAGCGAGACCACCGTCAGCGTGGTGCCCCTGCCCAGCGACGAGATGAAGGGCCGTATCATCGGCCGTGAGGGCCGCAACATCCGCGCGCTGGAAACTGCCACCGGCGTGGATCTTATCATCGACGATACCCCGGAGGCCATCACCCTGTCCTCCTTTGACCAGACCCGCCGCGAGGTTGCCCGCATGACGCTGGAGCGCCTGATCGGTGATGGCCGCATCCACCCCGCCCGCATTGAGGAGACGGTGGAGAAGTGCCGCCACGACCTTGAGCTGCAGATGAAGCGGGAGGGCGAGCGCGCCGTGATGGAGCTTGGCATCCACGGCCTGCACCCCGACCTCATCAAGCTCATCGGCCGCCTGAAGTACCGCACCAGCTTTGGCCAGAACGCTCTGACCCACAGCATGGAGGTGGCCTGGCTGGCCGGTCTGCTGGCAGGCGAGATGGGCGTGAACGTCACGCTGGCCCGCCGTGCCGGTCTGCTGCATGATATCGGCAAGGCCCTTGACCACGAGATCGAGGGCAGCCATGTCCAGATCGGTGTGGATATCTGCCGCAAGTACAAGGAAAACACCCAGATCATCCATGCCATTGAGGCACACCACGGCGATGTGGAGCCCAAGACCCCGCTGGCCTTTATCATTCAGGCCTGCGATGCCATCAGCGCCGCACGTCCCGGTGCCCGCCGCGAGAACGTGGAGAGCTATGTCAAGCGTCTGGAAAATCTGGAGGAGATCTCTTCCAGCTTTGAGGGCGTGGAGCAGGCCTTTGCCGTTCAGGCCGGCCGCGAAGTCCGTATCATGGTCAAGCCCGATGTCATCAGCGATGATCAGGTCATCCTGCTGGCCCGCCAGATCGCCAAGAAGATCGAGGATACCCTCGATTATCCCGGCCAGATCAAGGTCAACGTCATCCGCGAGAGCCGCGCCATCGAGTACGCAAAGTAAGATCAGAACCAAGAGGAGCCCGTTGTGTTCGCACAGCGGGCTCCTTTTTTGTCTGTGAGTCTCTCGGGCGCGTCGTGTCAGATCTCCGGGCAGGGGTGCAGGTTTATGAGACCGCCTATCCTGCTTTTCCTGCTGGGAGAGGTGTCATTGCAAAGCAATGACAAAGAGGACTGCCATAGACTGAAGCAATTTCAACTCTTAATAAAATGAAGTGAACAAAGTTAAATGTATTCCATGGAAATACAAGTAGTGACTTTAATGCAAGAACTGTCTTTGCACAAAATACAGTACAGGAGAAAAACTATACAAAAATTAGTTTCCATTTTCGGCGGGATGTTGGACAAAGGGGAGAAATGGGCCTTTTTGGAAGACAAATTCCCGAAAACCCCTTTTCAACGGCGGGGAACAGCGGTATAATGCGGCCATGGCACAAGGGTGTGCAGAAGCTCCAGAGGGGGAGCAGAGCCCCTTGTGCATTTTCAGAAATTGATGCTTTATCAGTGTAGAGCATTAAAGAGAGGGGAAAACATATATGAAATTCGATCGTCGTATTTCGCGCCGCAGCTTCCTGGCAGCTGCCGGTGTCACCTCTGCCGCGCTGGCTCTGACAGCCTGCGGCGGCTCTTCCAGCTCCACGGCTGCATCTTCTGCAGCCAGCGGCGCTTCCTCTGCTGCGGCTGGCACCGCACAGGGCGGCACCCTGAACATCATGCTGGAGACCGAGGTCCAGTCTCTGGACCCGCAGGTGGCCACCGACGGCACCTCCTTTGAGGTCATCGCGGATTACACCGATGGCCTGATGCAGATGGATGCTGACGGTGCAGCAGTTCCCGCCATGGCGGAGACTTATGACATCAGCGAGGACGGCAAGACCTACACCTTCCACCTGCGCGATGCAAAGTGGTCCAACGGTGAGGCAGTGACCGCCGCCGACTTTGTGTTCGGCTGGCAGCGTGCCGTAGACCCCGCCACCGCTTCCGAGTATTCCTACATGCTGTCCGACATTGGTCAGGTGGTCAACGCCGCTGAGATCATTGCCGGTGAGAAGCCCGTCACGGATCTGGGCGTGACCGCAGTGGATGACAAGACCCTCGAAGTTCAGCTGAACGTCCCTGTCAGCTACTTCCTGAGCCTGATGTACTTCCCCACCTTCTACCCTGTCAACGAGGCATTCTTCAACACCTGCGCTGACACCTTTGGCACCAGCCCCGAAACGGTGCTGTCCAACGGCGCGTTCGTGCTGACCGATTATCAGCCCGCCGCCACCGCCTTTGCGCTGGAAAAGAACCCCGATTACTATGATGCGGATAAGATCGCTCTGGACGGTCTGGCTTATCAGGTCATCAAGGACAGCCAGCAGGCTTTGATGAGCTATCAGACCGGCACGCTGGATCTCACCCTGCTGAACGGTGAGCAGGTCGATCAGGTCAAGGATGATCCCGAGTTTACCAGCGTGGGTGCCGGTTACCTGTGGTACATCAGCCCCAACATCGACGCTGTGCCTGATCTGGCAAACCTGAACCTGCGCAAGGCCATGACCTTTGCGCTGGATCGTGATGCCATTACCGGCGATGTGCTGAAGGATGGCTCCACCCCCGCATACACCGCTGTTCCCGCACAGTTTGCAACCGGCCCCGACGGCAGCGATTTCAGCGCCGACCAGACCAAGTTTGCAGATGACTGCGCTTATGACCCCGAGAAGGCCAAGGAGTTCTTTGAGGCCGCCAAGGCTGAGCTGGGCAAGGATACCTTCACCTTTGATATGGTGGTGGATGCTGACGATGCACCCCAGAAGGTGGCTCAGGTCGTCAAGGAGCAGCTGGAGACCACGCTGGAGGGCCTGACCATCAACCTGACCGTGGAGCCCAAGAAGCAGCGCGTGCAGGATATGCAGGACGGCACCTTTGAGCTGGGTCTGACCCGCTGGGGCCCCGACTACGCCGACCCCATGACCTATCTGGGCATGTGGGTGACCGGCAACTCCAACAACTACGGTCTGTGGAGCGATGCCGACTACGATGCCGTCATTGACGAGTGCACCACCGGTGATCTGTGCACCGACCCCGAGGGCCGCTGGGCTGCCCTGTACGAGGCAGAGCAGATCGTTCTGGAGCAGGCGGTCATCTTCCCCCTGTACGGCCAGTGCAACGCTGAGATGATTTCCTCTGCCGTCAAGGGTGTCGAGCATCACCCCTGCGCTCTGAACCGTGTGTACAAGAACACCACCAAGAGCGAGTAAAACTGAAAGCACACTGAACAAGGCCGCACAGTGGCCCGCAAAGAGCCACTGTGCGCCTTTTTGGCATTGTGCCTGTCCGCGGCAGACGAACGACTGACCGCGAGATCCCGGAAGGAAAAGGGGGTCCACCCGACGTGAAAAAATATACGCTCAAGCGAATCCTGACCTCGCTGTTCACACTGCTGGCAATTTTGCTGGTGCTGTTTATCCTGATGCAGCTGATGCCCGGTTCGCCCTTCAATGATGAAAAGCTGACACCCGATATGCGGGCTGCCCTGTACGCAAAGTACGGCCTGGATCAGCCCATCTACATCCAGTTCTTCCGCTATGTGGGCAATATGCTCCGGGGAGATCTTGGCGTGAGCTATAACATCTCTAAGAATACACCCATCTCCCAGCTCATCCAGAGCCGCCTGCCCATCTCCATTCAGGTGGGCGGCATGGCTGTGACGCTGGGTGCCGCTGTGGGCCTGGTGCTGGGCATCATTGCCGCACTCAAGCGGGATACCATTTTTGATACCATCGCCACCATCATCTCGGTCATCGGCGTGTCGGTGCCTTCCTATGTGTTCGCACTGGCCCTGAGCTATGCCTTTGGCTTCAAGCTCCGCTGGTTCCCAATGTTGTTCTCCGCCAAGGATGTCTTTGGCTCCAGCGTCCTGCCCAGCATCTCGCTTTCCATGTTCACCATGGCCTCCATTGCCCGCTTTACCCGCAGTGAGATGATCGAAGTCCTTGATTCCGATTACATGCTGCTGGCCGAGAGCAAGGGCATCTCCGGCCCGGCACTGATCTTCCGCCATGCCCTGCGCAATGCCCTCATCCCCATCATCACGGTGCTGGCACCCCTGATCGTGGATCTGATGACCGGTTCGCTGGTGGTGGAAAAGATCTTCGCCATTCCCGGCGTGGGCAGCCTGCTGGTCACGGCCATCCAGTCCAACGATTACAACGTGGTCATTGGCCTGAGCTTTATTTACAGCGCCATGTACATTGGCATCATGCTGGTCGTTGACCTGCTCTACGGCATCATCGATCCGCGCATTCGTCTGGCAAAGGGGGATGACTGATATGGCAGAAAAAGCGATCCGCCTGGGCGGCGAATCCACAGCGGATGCCATCGTCAGCGCGGTGGATTCCCTGTATCCCGAGCACACCTTTGAGGACAAGGAGTTTGCCCTCAAGCACAACGACGATGAGATCGCCGTGGATACCAACTTTGCGGCCCAGAGCTTCTGGAAGGATGCCATCCTCCGCTTCTTTGGCAAGAGGAGCGCCGTGCTGGGCCTGATCCTGATCGTCGTCATCGTGCTGCTGGCCGTTTTTGGCCCGGGCATGAACAGCTATACCTACTCCGGCCAGGATCTGAGCCAGAAGAACTTTGCTCCCCGTGTGCCGGGCATCGAGCGCCTCGGCATCCTGGACGGCAGCGAGAAGATGAGCACCACCACCGGCAGCAAGAGCGTCAACGCCTATGTGGAAAAGGGCAAGGACGATGTCTACTACTGGTTCGGCAGTGACCTGTACGGCCGCGATATCTGGACCCGCACCTGGGAGGGTGCCCGTGTCTCCCTGATCATCGCAGTGGCCGCTGCTGTCATCGATATGGTCATCGGCATGAGCTATGGCCTGATTTCCGGCTACTTTGGCGGCAGGGTGGATATGGTGATGCAGCGCTTCCTCGAGGTAGCCAACGGCATTCCCCGCCTGGTCATCGTTACGCTGCTGCTGCTGGTGCTGCAGCCCGGCATGGTCACCATCATCTTTGCCCTGATGCTGACCGAGTGGGTGGGCATGAGCCGCATCGCCCGCGCCGAGATGCTCAAGCTGAAGGATCAGGAATTCGTGCTGGCCTCCCGCACGCTGGGTGCAGGTAGCTTCTTCATCATCTTCAAGGAAGTGCTGCCCAACATCATCGGACCCATCATCACGCAGGTCATGTTCAGCATCCCCACCGCCATCTTTACCGAAGCATTCCTGTCCTTTGTGGGCCTGGGCATCCCGGTGCCCCAGTGTTCGCTGGGTTCTTTGATCAGTGAGCTGTACAACAGCTTCACCACCCACCCCTATCAGATCATTCCGCCCATTGTGGTGATGAGCCTGCTGATGCTCAGCTTCAATCTGGTGGCCGATGCTCTGCGCGAGGCCCTGGACCCCAAGATGAAGAGTATGTAAGGAGGAACACCCCATGCCTGAGAACAAAAAAGAACAGGTCTTGTCGGTGCGAGACCTTGATATCACTTTTAAGACCACCGCAGGCCCGGTGCACGCCATCCGGGGCGTGAACATCGACCTGTACAAGGGCGAGACCGTTGCGCTGGTGGGCGAGTCCGGCTCCGGCAAGTCCGTGACCATGAAGGCCGCCATGGGCATTCTGGCCAAGAACGCCACCGTGAACAGCGGCTCCATCCAGTTCAGCTACCACCATGCAGACGGCTCTCCCGAGACGGTGGACTTGCTGCAGAAGGACAAAAAGTGGATCCGCCGCCACATCAATGGAAAGCGCATCGCCATGGTGTTCCAGGACCCCATGACCAGCCTTGACCCCACCATGACCATTGGCAAGCAGATCATGGAGGGAATGCTCTGGCACTTCAAGATGCCCAAGGCCGAGGCCTATAAAAAGGCACTGGAGCTGCTGGAGGAGGTGGGCATCACCGATGCGGAAAAGCGGATGAAGAATTATCCCCACCAGCTGTCCGGCGGTATGCGCCAGCGCGTGGTCATTGCCATTGCCCTGTCCTGTGACCCCGACCTGCTCATCTGCGATGAGCCCACCACGGCACTGGACGTGACGATCCAGGCCAAGATCCTGGAGCTGATCCGCAGCATCCAGAAGGAGCGCGGCATCTCGGTCATCTACATCACCCACGACCTGGGCGTTGTGGCAAAGGTGGCCGACTATGTGGATGTCATGTACGCGGGCAAGATCGTGGAGACCGGCACCATTGACGAGATTTTCTACGACCCCAAGCATCCCTACACCTGGGGCCTGCTGTCGGCCATGCCCGATCTGGACACCGCCGATGACCGTCTGTACACCATCCCGGGCTCTCCGCCGAACCTGCTGCATGAGAAGCCGGGCGATGCCTTTGCACCCCGCAATCGCTTTGCCCTGCACATCGATGATGAAGTCGATCCTCCCATGTTCAAGATCAGCGAGACCCACTATGCGGCCACCTGGCTGCTGGACCCCCGGGCCCCCAAGGTGGAAATGCCGCCGGAGCTGGCCCAGCGCATCAGCCGCATGAAAGCGGATGCAGAAAAGATCAAGGAGGCGGAATAAATGGCTGCACAGAGCGCGACCCCGCTTCTGAAAGTGGAGGGCCTGAAACAGTATTTCAAGGTGAACAAGAACTTCACCGTTAAGGCTGTGGACGACGTGAGCTTTGAAATCTACCCCGGCGAGACCTATGGTCTGGTGGGCGAATCCGGCTCCGGCAAGTCCACCATCGGCCGGAGCATCATCCGGCTGTACGACCCCACCGCAGGCAAGATCACCTTTGACGGGCAGGACATCAGCGGACACCTGAGCCACGCACAGAACAACACCCTGCGCACCCAGATGCAGATGATCTTCCAGGACCCCATGGCCAGCCTGAACCCCCGCAAAAAGGTGGAGGACATCATCGGCGAGGGACTGGACATCCACCACATGTACAAGACTCCGGCGGAGCGCCGGGAGAAGGTGGAAGAAATCCTGGCCAAGGTGGGCCTTGCCCCGGAGCACGCCGAGCGTTACCCCCATCAGTTCTCGGGCGGCCAGCGCCAGCGCGTGGGCATCGCCCGCGCCCTGATTATGAACCCCAAGCTCATCATCGCCGACGAGTGCATCTCGGCACTGGATGTGTCCATTCAGGCGCAGGTGGTCAACCTGATGAAGGATATCCAGCAGGAGACCGGCACGGCCTACCTCTTCATCGCCCATGACCTTTCCATGGTCAAGTATATCTCTGACCGCATCGGGGTGCTCCATCTGGGCCACCTGCTGGAGACCGGCACCACCGAGGAGATCTTTGAGCATCCCATCCACCCCTACACCCGGAGCCTGCTGTCGGCCATCCCGCTGCCCAACCCTGTTGTGGAAAAGCGCCGCGTGGCCGAGACCTACGATTACGCCGCCTCCGGCATCGATTACAGCCTGGGTACCAGCCACCATGTTGCGGGCAGCCACTACGTCAAGTGCACAGACGCAGAGTTTGCCCAGTGGTGCAGGTAGACCATATCCTCCCAGCAAATGCAAAGCGCCCCCGCACACCGGTGTTTCCGGCAGGCGGGGGCGCTGCTTTTTGTAGGAAGTTCAGAAGGTCAGCCGCATCTGGTACCACACCACGCCGCCGTGGGTGGAGCCGGAAACGCCTTCGCTGACAAAGCCGAAGCCGGCGTAATAGTGCACGAGCCTGTCCTTGCAGGTGAGCACCAGCCCCCTGCGGCCCTGAGCCTTTGCATCGGCGATGGCCCGGCGGAGCAGCTGCCCGGCCAGGCCCTGCTTCCGGTATTCGGGCAGGGTGTTCACCCCAAAGATCATCTGCCACGCCCCATGGGCATCGTGCAGGGAAGCGTCGGCGTACATCTCGTCTGTCAGGTCGGGGGTATCGGTCACAAAGCCGTCTACAAAGGAGACGAGCTTTTCGTCCTCGAACAGCAGCCAGAAGTGGTCGGCATAATGGGTCAGCCGCCCGGCGAATTCTTCTTTTGTGGCCGCCTCCGCAGCCGGGAAGCAGGCCGCCTCCACGGCGGCAATGGCATCCAGATCTTCAAAGGTGGCAGTACGGATCTTTTGCATAGTCATTCTCCAGAGTTTGATTTGTTGAGCTGAGTATACCACATCATCCCGCAAAGCGCCAGCAAAACAAAAAGAACCACCGACCGAAGTCGATGGTTCTTGTCCCCGGGTGGAGCAGGGGCCATCCGGGACTTCGCTTCTCAAGCTCCTGCGAGTTTCCGAAGTGCTCTTGTTGGGGCGTGCTTGTCGGGGCAACGCCCCTCCATCTGCTGTCGCAGACCGCGCTGCCGCTTAAAAGCCCCACTGGGGCTTTCATTG
>SKEG01000806.1_pt1 | contig 29324 bp, 25 predicted proteins | sample 4826631 | NCBI WGS metagenome assembly SKEG01 (sample SAMN11008815, study PRJNA524170) | human gut metagenome | biome: Human fecal sample; material: Feces; isolation source: fecal sample from pouch patient p26, p34, p50 | host: Homo sapiens | place: Israel: Tel-Aviv | collected 2016-11-02
ATAAGAACTATATTTCCTACTTTTACGAGTGTATGATGTTACCTGTAATCCGAGCTTTTGAACAATACGTTTAGCTTCCTCTTTGGTAAAATCTAAAGAAATTGTAACGATATATTTCACGCTAAATCGGAATTTTCTGATTTTCTATATTCCGCAGGGCTGATTCCAACATATTTTTTAAATTTTTTATGGAAATAGTCTACGTTAGAGTAGCCGACCATCTGAGCAATTTCATAAACTTTATATTCTTCTTCTTTTAAGAGCTGTTTTGAGTTTGCAATTCGAATTTCATCAATATAGGAGTTAAAGCTTTTTCCGGTTGATTTATGAAAAACTTTTCCAAGGTAAGAGCTGTTATAACCGAACAATTCCGCGATGGTTCCAAGCTTTAGTGTTTTGTTATAGTTATGTTCAATGTATTGTAGAATATCATCCATGATATTTTCACGGCTTGGAGAGGCAATAGCAGTAATGCATGCTTCGAATTGTACCGTAAACATTTGGATGATTTCATAAAGATAAAATTTTTCTTCTACCTCACTTAATATGGTCAGGTTGCTTGCAAATGGAATATCGAGTCCGCCGTATGTATGTAACAGGATGCTTTTTACATGAATCAGAATATCTGCAAGGAAATGTTTGATCGTGGATGGTTCCAGATGGCTTTTGTACAGATCGTGTTCCATGTTCTCCATAACGCCAAGGAGCATATGACGGTTTCCGGATTGAATAAAGTTTGCAATGGGCGCTGCATAAATATCTTCGGGTTGTTGATCCGGTTCAATGTCTGTAATTTGATGGGAAATTTCTTCATACCCAAGAGTGTGCTGATTATAATGGCAGAAAAAACGTCGTTTCATCAAACAATTGGCATCTTCATAGGACAGATGAATATCTTCAACAGAGTAGACAGGTCGTCCGTAGGTGAAGAAAAGGCTGTCAAGCGGCGATCCTTTTTGAGGATGATTGATATAATTTTTTAGAAGTTCCTGAAAACGTCCAAGGGCAAAGTCTCCTTTTAATAAGATGATATTTTGATTTTTCATCTGAATATCATCTAGAGAATTGTGGTTCTTGTTGGCAAGGCGTAGGATTCCCGCAAAGTCCTAAGTTGCTTGGAAGGATTTTTGGTTATAATTCGTGTAAATGATAACTTGGAAGACTGGGGAGTCCAACATGAGCTCATGGTAATCGAGTAAAGGATAAGTTGCCTTGTTTGCCATAATATCTTTTAAGATAGAATCTCTTGCCTGGCTACGGTATTGTACCATTTTTTTCTGAGATTTTTGTTCACTTAAAATAGATTCTTTTGCTTCCAGCACAGCTTTTTCGAGTTCATCTTCATCAATTGGTTTTGTAAGATAGCAATTGACTCCATAGCGGATAGCTTCTTGGGCATAAGAGAAGTCAGAATATCCACTTAGAATGATAAATCTTCCACGAAATCCGGCATCTTTTGCAAGTCGTATAACATCAAGACCAGTTAACTTTGGCATGCGGATATCTAAAAGAACCAGATCCGGCTGGTATTTTAAAATTTTATCTAAAGTTTCCTGTCCATTTTTTCCTTCACCGCAGATTGTAAAATCTAGTGCGGTCCAGTCGATCAGATAGCGGATTCCTTCCCGCACATCAATTTCATCATCAGCAATAAATAATTTCATAACTAGTTATCCTCCCTTCGATATTCCTGTGCAGGTAAAGTCATTGTAACAACGGTGCCGAGATTTTTTTTGCTTTTTACCGACAGGCCATATTTTTTTCCGTAATATAGCTGAATTCTTTGATAAATATTAGCAAGATCAATACTTTTTGAAGAATTTTTTGGGTGATCATATATATTTTGTTTCATTTTTTCCACTTCTTCTGGAGTCATACCACATCCATTGTCAAAGATATCAATGATTAGAAGCTTTTCTTTCTGACGAATATGGATAACAATTCTTCCTTTTTCTTCCACTTCTTCAAGTCCATGAAGCAAGGCATTTTCAACGATTGGCTGGATAAGCAGAGGCATAATCTTATACCAGGACAAATCGTGAATAAGAGATGTTTTCAGTGAATAATTTACTCGGTCATGAAAACGAAGCTTTTGGATGGAAAGGTATGTTTTAATATAGTTCATTTCGCGATCCAGTGGGGTAAAGGAAATGGTCGTATTTTCCAAAACATAGCGCATCGATTTTCCAAGCAGTTTGATAGCATTGGCAACTTCTCGATTGCCGGCTTTGAGCGCACGCATCCGGATGGTTTCCAGTGTATTATAAAGGAAATGCGGATTGATTTGGCTAGAAAGCATTTTAAATTCCATCTGCTGCTGCTGGTTAATCAGTTTTTGAGTTTTGATTCTTGTTTCATAGGCGGTCATTTCTTTTTCCAAAATATTCTGAATCATAATGTTCAGGTCACGAAAGGCTTCGGAAATTTCATCTTCTCCGGAAAAGCTATCGGTAATATGATAATTTCCACAGCTGGCATCGTGCATGGCTTCCCTTAATGCAATCACTCGTTTACTAAAATATCTGGAATAAATAGAAATAAAGGTTCCAGATGCAATTAGGATCATGAGGATGATGAGGTAGTGAATTGTTGTAATCTTATGAATATAAAAGTATCCTTCATCATCAATCGATGCAATATGGAAAACATCGTCGGAATAGGTTGTACGGATATAAGAAATACATCCTAGTGTATCCACATCTTTTAGTTTCACTTTCCCTAAGTAGTAGGTACTTAAATTATCAGTATAGCGGTGAAAAGATTGTGTTGGCATCTGATTATCACTGCTATAGAAAAAATGTCGGTCCTCCAACCATAAAATCGTACGAAGAGAACTATTTTCGATCCGGTTTTTCAGATGATTGTTACTGACGGTTGTGTTTAAAATAGCGTAGCTTTTGATCGAAGGAAGAAAGATTTTTTCATAAAAACATAATTCCATAGAGGAATTTCCAAAAGAATCTGTTTTTTTATGAGAAGACCAGAATGGCGTGGAGGTTTGTTTAAAATGTTGAAACCACTCCGTATTCTTCATTTCTTTGTTGGTCGGTGTAACATAATCTGTTTTTGTGATTGTCGGATTCAAACTACAAATATGGATATTTTGAATCGATGGATCTTGTGAAATGACAGACGTTATTTTATCATAATTGGTTAACGCATTTAAGCTTTGATGCGCAGAGGTATACTTTTTGCTTAATAAACGTATCAACTCTGGGTCCGAGGCGATGGAATCTGATTTATTATAAATATTGGATGTCATATCGAGTAAGAGAGATTTTACTCAAAGATTGTCAGAAAGACATTGGTTTTTATAATGTTGAAATAAAAGTGAACGTGTATTGTATACAAGATAAATTACGATGATCATGACTGGAATAAAAATAGCAATGGCAAAGATACAAAATAATTGACGTTTCACTTTCATAGTAGTCACCCGATTGGATAATTTCTTATATAACAAAATTTTTCACCTGTTTCATCCTTTTCTTTTTCTTCTTTATTATATAGTTTTTTGACACAAAGAAAAAGAGACATTGAGGGAAAAAATACATATTTTTTTTGACATATTTTACATGCAAAATCAGAGGTCTGAAATTCTTTTGGAAAAACTCTAATTATTTGTGTGTTTTATCTTAAATTTTGCTGGTATTCATTAAAAAAAAGCACCTTTATAATGGATGATAGAAAGAAATTAAAGGAAATGAAATATGCTTTAGGAGGAATATGAAAAATGAAATTTGGAAATGGATGTTGGCTACAGAAAGAAGGTTATGAATGTTTTCCACCACAGCAGATTTACTTTACAAAGATCGAACCAAAGAAAGTAACTCTGTGTGCACCAACTTCAAGAATTTCCCACAGAGGAGATACTCTGGGTGGAATTAATCTGACATTGGAAATCACTTCCCCAATGCCGGAAGTTCTGAGAGTGAAGACTTATCATCATCTTGGAATTAGAAAAACAGGACCGGATTTCGAGCTGGAGACACAGGAAAATGTAGAACTTGAGATCGAAGATAGCGATGAAAAAATCTGTATCAAAAGCGGAAGCCTGTCACTGACGATCACAAAAGAAAATTTCAGCATGGAGTATGCAAGAGACGGAGAAGTGATTTCAAAATGCAACGGAAGAGATCTTGCATTTATGAAGACAGATTGGAAAGGATATGCCTACGATAAAGGAAGTAAAGATGCTTACATGCGCCAGCAGCTTTCTCTTTCAGTTGGAGAACTTGTTTATGGAATGGGAGAACGTTTTACACCATTTGTAAAGAACGGACAGACAGTTGATATCTGGAATGAAGATGGTGGAACAAGTACTTATCAGTCTTATAAAAATATTCCGTTTTATCTGACAAATAAAGGATATGGTATTTTTGTCAATAATCCTGGAGATGTTTCTTTTGAAGTTGCAACGGAACAGGTATCAAAAGTACAGTTTAGTGTATCTGGAGAATGCTTAGATTATTTCTTTATCAATGGACCAACAATGAAAGAAGTACTTGCTCATTATACAGGAATTACAGGAAAACCATCCCTGCCGGCACAGTGGACTTTTGGATTATGGTTATCTACTTCTTTCACAACTAATTATGATGAAGAAACTGTTATGAGTTTTATCAATGGAATGGGAGAACGTGGAATTCCTCTTCAGGTATTTCATTTTGACTGCTTCTGGATGAAAGATTTCCACTGGTGTGATTTCACATGGGATAACAGAGCGTTCCCTGATCCAGAAGGAATGTTACAGAGAATCAAAGCTAAAGGATTAAAGATTTGTGTATGGATCAATCCTTACATCGCACAGGAATCCCCATTGTTCTTGGAAGGAATGGAAAAAGGTTATTTCATTAAGAGAACCAATGGAGATGTATGGCAGTGGGATATGTGGCAGCCTGGAATGGCAATTGTAGATTTTACAAATCCACAGGCATGTCAGTGGTTTAAAGATAAGCTTGCAGTTTTAGTAGATATGGGTGTTGACTGCTTTAAGACAGACTTTGGAGAAAGAATTCCAACAGAAGATGTTGTTTATTATGATGGAGCAGATCCAGTAAAAATGCATAACTATTATACTTATCTTTACAACAAAGTTGTGTATGAATTATTAGAAGAGAAAAAAGGAAAAGAAGAAGCAGTATTATTTGCAAGATCAGCATCCGTTGGCGGACAGAAATTCCCAGTTCATTGGGGTGGAGATACTTTAACAGCACCAATCTTTAGAGAAGATGGAATTGCTAATTATTATCTTCCAGCAGGAGCATGGACAAATTACTTAACTGGTGAAACAAGAGAAGGTGGCGTATGGGTAGAAGAGCATCATGATTATCTGTCTATCCCTCTATGGGTAAGAGAAAATTCTATCATTCCAGTATGCAATCAGATGGAAAGAAATGATGATGCTTATGATAAGAACCTTCAGTTGAAAATATATGAGCTCAAGGAAGAAGCAAGTACTTGTGTAACACAAAACGGAAGCCAAGTATTAAGTATTGAAATTAAGAAAGACGGAGAAGCAATTACATGTAAGGCAGAGACAGAAAACGCTTATGAAATCCGTTTTGTAAATTGTAAATTAACATCAGCTGACAATGCAGAACTTGTTGTAGATGGCAACGATACAATTGTGAAAGTATCTGATCCAAAAGCTGTTGTTGTGTGCAGATAGAAAAAGGAGTTTTAGGAAAATGCAGAGAAAAGATCAGGCGAAAAAAATTCTGAAAGAACTGACTCTGGATGAAAAGATCGGCATGATCCACGGTGCACAGCTGTTTCAGACAGCTGGCGTAGAACGCCTTGGAATTCCACCATTAAAATTTTCTGACGGACCGATGGGTGTTCGTCAGAAATTTGAACCGGATAGCTGGGCAACGATCAATCATACAGATGATTATGTGACTTATATGCCATGTATCAGTGCACTGGCAGCAACATGGAATCGTAAGCTTTCTTCTGATATGGGAAATGTTTTAGGAGAAGAATTCAGAGGAAGAGGCAAGGACATGCTTCTTGGACCAGGAGTTAATATTAAAAGAAGTCCTCTTTGTGGACGTAACTTTGAATATTTTAGTGAAGATCCATATCTTACAAAAGAAATGGCTGTCCCTTATATTCAGGGAGTACAGAATTGGGATGTCGCAGCGTGTGTGAAACATTTTGCAGTAAATAATCAGGAAACAGAACGTCTTTGGGTAAATGTTGAAATTGATGAAGACGTTTTGAGAAAAATTTATCTCCCAGCGTTTCATGATGCAGTTACAGAAGGTGATGTTTATGCAGTGATGGGAGCTTACAATAAAATCCGTGATGAACATTGCTGTCAAAGTGATTTCTTATTAAAAGACATTCTTCGTGAAGAATGGGGATTTGAAGGAGTTGTTGTATCCGATTGGGGAGCTGTTCATGATACAGAGAAAGCTGCAAATTCACAGCTTGATGTAGAAATGTCAGAAACAAGTGATTTTGACGATTACTTTATGGCAAATCCATGAAAGAAAAAAATCAAAGCAGGAGAAATCAGTGAAGAAGTTGTTGATCAGAAAGTTCTTCATATTCTGGAACTGATGATCCGTCTTCATATGCTCGATGGGAAAAGAAAATCCGGAGCTTATAATACACCGGAACATCGACAGAAAGCATTAGAAATTGCAGAAGAATCTGTCATTCTTTTGAAAAATGAAGATCATACACTTCCATTAAAGAAAGAGGAATTGAAGAAGATTCTGCTTGTTGGAAGAAATGCAGAAGAGATTCACTCAAATAATGGGGGAAGTGCAGAAATCAAAGCATTGTATGAAATTACACCATTGATGGGATTGAAAACACATCTTGGTGGAAATGTACAGGTTGATTATATTGAAGGTTATGAAAAAGATCCGAAAAAAGAAGAAAGCGATACAAACTGGCAGGAAACCAGTCTGGAAAACGGTGGCGGTTCTGTAAAACAGCAGCAGGAAGATGAAGCTTTAAAAGAAAAAAGAGCCGCAATGCGAAAAGCAGCAGTGGAAAAAGCAAAAGAATATGAAACTGTTATTTATATCGGTGGCTTAGACCATGATCATGATAGCGAAGGAAATGACCGTCCAGATATGAAACTTCCATATGAACAGGATGAGTTGATTAAGGAACTTTTAGAAGTGAAACCGGACATGCCGGTTGTGCTGATTGGCGGAACTCCAGTAGAGATGGGAGAATGGATTGATCAGGCAAAAGCAGTTGTCTGGGGATGGTACGCAGGAATGGAAGGTGGAAATGCCATGGCAGAAGTTCTGCTTGGAGAAATCAACCCTTCTGGAAAACTTCCAGAAACATTTTATAAAACACTTTCTGACTGCTCTGCACATTGTATCGGAGAATTTCCTGGAACAGACAAAGTTCGTTATGCAGAAGGAATTTATGTTGGATACCGATATAATGATAAATTCCATATTGAACCACAATTTTGCTTTGGACACGGTTTAAGTTATACAACATTTGAATATAGCAATCTTGCATTAGACCGAACCAATCGAGCAATTACTCTTTGTGTAAAAAATACAGGAGACGTAGAAGGAAGCGAGATTGTACAGGTTTATGTTCATCGGGAAAACGAACCAGACATTATAAAAGAACTGGCCGGATTTGAAAAGGTATCGTTAAAACCAGGAGAAGAGAAACAAATCACAGTAAATGTAGAAATTGAAAATGGATTCACTTGTAGATTCTTTGTAGGAAGTTCTTCAAGAGATATTCGGCTTATGGATTAAGGAGAGAAAATATTATGTCAAGTTTATCATTATCCCATATTACAAAACAGTATGATAACGGATTTGAAGCAGTAAAAGATTTCAATATCGAAGTAGAAGATAAAGAATTTATCATTTTCGTCGGACCATCAGGATGTGGAAAATCAACAACCTTAAGAATGATTGCAGGTCTGGAAGAAATTACATCTGGAGAATTAAAGATCGACGGAGAATTGATGAATGATGTAGAACCAAAAGATAGAAATATTGCCATGGTATTCCAGAACTATGCGTTATATCCACATATGACTGTATTTGATAACATGGCTTTCGGATTAAAGCTTCGTAAGCTTCCAAAAGATGAAATTGCAAAGAAAGTAAATCATGCAGCAAAGATCCTTGGATTGGAAGCATTGCTTGATCGTAAACCTGGTGCATTATCAGGAGGTCAGAGACAGCGTGTTGCCATGGGACGTGCGATTGTGCGTAATCCAAAAGTCTTTTTGATGGATGAACCACTGTCAAACCTTGATGCTAAATTAAGAGTTCAGATGCGTGTGGAAATTGCAAAACTTCATGAAGAACTTGGAACAACAATTATCTATGTAACACATGACCAGACAGAAGCGATGACTCTTGGAACAAGAATTGTTGTTATGAAAGATGGTGTGGTACAGCAGATCGATACACCAGATCATCTTTATAATCAGCCAGGAAACCTGTTTGTAGCAGGATTTATCGGATCTCCACAGATGAACTTTATTGATGCTGTATGTAATGTTCAGGGGGATAATGTAACATTAAAGGCTGGAAATCTTGAATTTGCATTACCTGCAGAAAAAGCAGCAAAATTAAAAGCTGGAAATTACAATGGAAAGACAGTTGTTGTAGGAGTACGTCCGGAAAATGTTACAGATGAAATCAAAAATCCAAATGCAGCTTATGCAAAATTTAGTGCAAAAATCAATGCATCTGAAATGCTTGGATCTGAAGTTTATTTATACTTTGACTTCAACAATACACCAATGACAGCAAGAGTAGAACCTGGAGCAACAAGAAAAATGGGAGATGAAGTAAACTTTGTCATCGACCTTTCCAAAGTACATGTATTTGATAAAGAAACAACAAACGTTATTACAAACTAAAAATACATCAATGGAATTATAATTTGAAAAACAGCATTTTTATCAATAAAACAATAATTTTGATAGAAATGCTGTTTTTCTATTGTGCAAAGTTAGAAAAAAAACATGGACTGTGTTATACTACTTTCAGAATGTCTGAAACCAGAGAAAATGTATAGGAAAAGTGGCATGGATACTTGATTAGACGAAGTTGAAGTGGTATATTTATTAACAATAGCAAGGAGAGAAGGATGGACGAATTAAAGAAAGAAATCGAACAATTAAAAAAAGAAAGAAATGCTGTTTTATTAGCACATTATTATGTAGATGATGAGGTGCAGGCAATTGCAGATTATGTAGGGGATTCTTATTATCTTGCCAAAGTTGCATTAAAAGAATCTAAAGATGTAATCTGCTTTGCAGGAGTAAACTTTATGGGTGAAAGTGCAAAGATCTTAAATCCGGACCGTATGGTTGTTATGCCGGATCAGTTAGCAGATTGCCCGATGGCACATATGATCGACATTGATAAGATCAAACAGGTAAGAGAAGAATACGATGATCTTGCGGTTGTATGTTATATTAATTCTACAGCAGAGATCAAATCTTACGCGGATGTATGTGTAACATCATCCAATGCACTAAAAGTTGTAAGCTCGCTTCCACAGAAAAATATTTTCTTTATTCCAGATGAAAATCTTGGAAGATATATTGGAAGTCAGCTTCCAGAAAAGAATTTTATTTACAATGATGGTTTCTGTCATGTACATAGAAGTATTACGAAGGAAAATGTGTTAAAAGCCAAAGAGGTACATCCAGAAGCAGAAGTTTTAGTACATCCAGAATGTACACCAGACGTTGTTGCACTTGGGGATTATGTGGGAAGTACATCTGGCATCATTAATTATGCAACAGCATCAGATAAGGATACTTTTATTATCTGTACAGAAATGGGAGTGCTTTATGAACTGAAACAGAAGAATCCTGGAAAAACTTTCTATTCTGTAGGACACCGTCAGTTCTGTCCGAATATGAAGAGAATTACTCTGGAAAATGTTCGTGACACATTAAGAGACTTAAAAAATCAAGTAGAACTTCTGGAAGATCTGCGTCTTAAAGCAAAGAAAGCATTAGATGAGATGCTGCGTATCGCCGGATAAAAAAGATAAAAGTTCTAGGAAAGGGACTAAAAAATTATGAAATCAGCAGATGTTGTTATCGTGGGAAGCGGTGCGTCAGGACTGTTCCACGCATTATTCCTCCCAAAGGATTATAAGATTATTGTGATCACAAAAAAAGAGGTTGAAGAAAGTGATTCATTTTTAGCACAGGGAGGAATCTCTGCATTAAAGAATCCAGAAGATTATGATGCTTATTTTGAAGACACTATGAAGGCTGGACATTATGAAAATAACAAAGGTGCCGTCGAAAAGATGATCAAAGAATCACCACAGATTATACAGGATCTAAAAGATTTTGGTGTGAGATTTGACTTGAAGGATGGAAAAATCGAGTTTACGAGAGAAGGAGGACATTCTACCTTCCGTATTCTTCATCATGAAGATCTGACAGGAAAAGAAATTACAAGCCATTTATATGAAGAGGCCAAGAAACGAGATAACATTACGATCATGACACATTGTACAATGGTCGATATTATTGAAAAAGGTGGGGCTTGTAAAGGAGTCGTTTACAAAAATGAACAAGGAGAACTTGATACGATTGAGGCACCCGATACTGTGCTTGCAACGGGAGGACTCGGTGGATTATTTAAACACTCTACAAACTTTCCTCATCTAACAGCGGACAGTCTTGCCATTTGTTTGCGCCATCATGTGGATCTGGAAAATATTAACTACATACAGATTCATCCAACGACTTTTTATTCAAAGAAGCCAGGAAGAAGATTCTTGATTTCGGAATCTGTCAGAGGAGAAGGGGCTTATCTGCTGAATAAAGATGGAGAGCGTTTTACCGATGAATTAAAACCAAGAGATGTTGTAACCGGTGAGATTTGTAAACAGATGAAAAAGGATCACAGCGATCATGTGTATTTATCAGTGACACATTTGGATGGAGAACGAATCAAAAAACGTTTTCCGAATATTTATAAACAGTGTTTGGAAGAAGGCTATGATATGACAAAAGAGCCAATTCCTGTAACACCGGCACAGCATTATTTTATGGGTGGTATAAAAGTAAATCTAGATAGTAAGACATCGATGGATCATTTGTATGCAGTTGGTGAGACAAGCTGTAATGGAGTTCATGGAAAGAACCGTCTGGCAAGTAATTCTCTGCTAGAAGCTTTGGTTTTTGCAAAGGCGGCAGCAAAAGATATTACAGCTCATCCAGGAAAAGCAGAAGAAGTTCCTGTAGATCTTTCTCAATATGAGAATGAAGAACAACGAGAAAAAGAAAATGAACAGCTTGTTCTGGACGAAATCAAACGAAAGGACAGAAGTTTTTATGATCAATGGTGTAACGATGAAAATTAACATCGATGAATATTTGATGAATGCGTTAAAAGAAGACATTACAGGAGAAGATGTCAGTACAAATGCTGTCATGCCGCAGGCAAAACTAGGAACAGTTGATCTGATTTGTAAGGAAGATGGAATTATCTGTGGATTGGAAGTTTTTGAACGTGTATTTAAGCTTCTGGATGATCAGGTAATTTTTGAAACAAAATTAAAAGATGGAGACAGAGTAAAAAAGGGTGATCTCATGGGGGTTGTAAAAGGAGATATTCGTGCATTACTTTCCGGAGAGAGAGTTGCATTAAATTACCTTCAGAGAATGAGTGGAATTGCTACGTTTACAAATGAGCTGGCAAAGGAACTGAAAGGCTATAAAACAAAGCTTCTTGATACAAGAAAAACAACACCAAACATGAGACCATTTGAAAAATATGCGGTAACTGTCGGAGGCGGACATAATCATCGATACAATTTATCGGACGGAGTTATGTTAAAAGATAATCATATCGGAGCAGCCGGAGGCATTCGCCAGGCAGTTGATATGGCAAAAGCATATGCGCCATTTGTAAGAAAGATCGAAGTGGAAACAGAAAATCTTTCCATGGTAAAAGAAGCTGTAGAAGCTGGTGCAGATATTATTATGTTAGATAATATGGATGATGACACAATGCGCGAGGCCGTGAAATTGATTGATGGACGCGCTGAAACAGAATGCTCTGGAAATGTCACAAAGGAACGACTAAAAACGATCCGTGAAATCGGCGTTGACTATGTATCTTGTGGAGCATTAACACACTCAGCACCGATTATGGATATTTCACTGAAACATCTAAAGCCTATAGAGTAAAATAAAAAGAAAAACAAAAAATCCTGTGAAAAGCAGGATTTTTTTGTATAAAAGGGAGACATATCAAAATGGAAGATTTAAAATTTCAAAATCAATATCATACAGACAAAGAAGTGACAAAAGAATACGCCAAGTATGTTTTCTGTAAATCAACGAGAATTCTTGGAATTGTTTTAATGATCATCTCAGCAATTGCTTTTGTCTTGAGTCTTAAAGCAGGATATAAAATGTCGGAAAGTGCACTGTTTATCCTTTGCTTTGTTGGGGGTCTTTTAATTTATGGTTATTATATAATTATTGTAAAAGTTATTGACCATTCAGCAAAGAAAAAAGAACAGGAACAACCGGAGTGCATTGTACGTTTTGGAAATAAAATTTTAATGGAACAAGGAAAACTTCAGAAAGAATATGAATATAAACAGGTAAGGAAGTTTTATAATCTCCCACATATTTATGCATTGATCATTGGAAAAAACCAGGCAGTTCTTGTGAAAAAGGGTGGGTTTACAAAAGGAAAAGAAGAAGAATTTGAAAAATTTATCAAAGAACGAATGTTGTAAGGATGAAGGGGCGTTATAAAACGCCCCTTCATATTTTTAGCTCATATAAAATGCTTGGTCTTCCGCCAGTTGAGTAATCAATAAGACTGGTGGCTTCGTTTTCTTCAATAAGAAAATTCATATATCTTCGGATTGTGACTCTGGATAATCCAGTTTCTGAGGCAATCTGTTCGCATGTCAGGTATTGGTTTTTATGATTGTTCAGACATGTCCGGATTTTTTCTAGAGTTTTTTGTTGAACCCCTTTTTGTAATTCTGTTTTTTTACTTGAGGCGGAAGGTGGTGTGGTGCTGACCAGACGATCGATTTCTTCTTGAGTGAAAGGAAGGCCACTTTGTATAGCTTTTCTACGAAGAAGATATTTATCGAGTGCCATGGCGAATCGATCATATTGGAATGGTTTGATCAGGTAATCGACAATTCCAAGGCGAAGTGCTTCGTTAATATGTTCAGCGTCATTAGCCGCAGTGATCATAATGACATCAATTTCATTTCCTTCTTTCCGGAGTTGGCTTAAAAGTTCCAGTCCTGTATAATCTGGCATATAAAGATCAAGGAGTAGTAAATCTGCAGTTGATTGTTTTAAATAAGCTAGAGCATCTTTTCCATTATGGAAGGTTGCTACGATTTGGATATCTGGATTTTTTTGTGCAAATTGACAATTGATAGAAGCAACCATCAGGTCATCTTCAACAATCACGGTTTTAATCATAATTTTTTCTCCTTTTATTGATGCTGATTGTAAAGGAAGTTCCAGCTTCCGGTTCAGACACGATATCTAAAAATCCTTCATGTTTTTTCATAATTTCTTGGATCAGTCGTAGGCCGATACCATGTCCTTCTCCTTTGGTTGTGTATTGTCCTTCATAAATTCGCTCAATTTGCTGCTCTGTCATACCATGTCCGGTGTCATCGGTCGTGATGGTCAGTCCATGTTCATTAGAGGTGATGAATAGTTCCACCTGGCGAATTCCTGGCATATTTTTTGTTGCATCAAAAGCATTTTCAATCAAATTTCCAACAATTGTGACGAGCTCTTTTGTCGATAGATATGGATTATGTTCTTCGAGGGAGCTGTCTTTTCTTAGTGTAAAATCAATATCTAATTCTTTTGCCCGATTTCGCTTTCCAAGAATTAGGGCAGCAATGGTTCGATTTCTAATTTGACGAACAATCGTCTGATAACCACTTTCAATATCTGTTGAAACATCACTAATAAATTCAATCGCTTCATCGATGGATCCAATTTGGAGCAGTCCAGAAATCACATGTAATTTGTTCATATATTCATGTGTATTTGCTCTCAAAGCATCAATCACATGATTTGTTCCAGTTAACTGTTGAGCGAGGGAAGTAATTTCTGTCCGATCACGCATGATCAAAAGGACAGCTTCTGGTTTTCCGGGCTCTGGTAAAGGAATTAGATTAACAAGGAGTGATGCTCCGCTAATTTCCAATATTCGTCCAAATAGAGACTTTCCGGTGTGAAATCCTTCTTCAATCAGAGCCGTAAGAGCTGTGTTGGAAAAAAATGATTTTGCATCTTCCATTGTTTCAGAAGTTTTATTTTGATAAAGAAGCTGCTGGTTTTTATCAACGGCTAAAATCAATTCATCAAGATTATCAAGAATCTCTTCTCTTTGTAAATACATATCTGCAAAAGTTCCAGGTTCAAATCCGAGTAGTGATTTTCTTATATTTCTTGCGATAATGTAAGCAATTACTACGCCAACACAAAAAATTAGAAGAAAAATCAATAGAAAACCGGTGATAAGTTGTCTTTTTTGTTGATGAATTGTGGATAAAGAAGCACTGACCATTAAAAATCCGATGATGTTTCCTTTTTTATTCTGAATTGCATGAAAGGCACGTTTTTGTACATCTTCATTTCCTTGTCGTATTGTAATATAAGGTTTTGCTCCGGTTAAAATTTTTTCATAGTCTCCACCAGTAAATTTTTTTCCAATATAAAAGTGGTTTTGATGATAAAGACGGATACCGTTGGTATTTGAAATAACAAGATAATTGATATCTTTGGTCGTTCCAGAAAAAATGATATCAAGTCGTTTGATCAGCGAAGAATCAAAGGTCCCTTTGGACAATCCATCGATAATTTCTGGATCACTGGATAGGATGGATGCAGTATGTGAAATATTTGATTCCAGGTTTTTATTAAGGGTTTTTAATTCTATTGGAAAAATAAAAAGACCAGTAAGAATCATAACAATTAGTACGATCAAAGTATAGGATAAAGTAAGTTTTTGTAAAATAGACAGTTTTTTCATGTAAGCCTCCTTTCGTTTAATTTTATTATAAAAGAAAAAAATAGTGGTTTCCATTTTTTTTACTTTCAAAAGTCTTTCTATAGATTCTAAAACTTTTCTTTTTTTGCAAATTTGATAAAGTGAAATCAGAAAGAAAAACGTAAGAAAAAATTGAAAGGAGATTAAACAATGGATTACAATGCAATGGCTTTAAAAATGCATGAGGAAAACAAAGGAAAGGTTGGAATTATCTCAAAGGTAAAAGTAAAGACAAGAGATGATTTAAGTACAGCATATACACCTGGAGTTGCAGAACCATGCCGAAAGATTCGTGATAATAAAAAAGAAGTTTATCGTTATACAGCAAAGGGAAATCTTGTAGCAGTTGTTTCTGATGGAACAGCGGTTCTTGGCCTTGGAGATATTGGACCAGAAGCAGCGATGCCTGTTATGGAAGGGAAGGCAATTCTTTTTAAAGAGTTTGCTGGGATTGATGCATTTCCTATTTGTCTGGATACAAAAGATACAGAAGAAATTATTGAGACGGTAAAACGTATTGCGCCAGTGTTTGGAGGAATTAATCTGGAGGATATTTCAGCACCAAGATGTTTTGAAATTGAGAAACGATTAAAAGAAGAACTGGATATTCCGGTATTTCATGATGATCAACATGGAACGGCCATTGTTGTTTCTGCAGGACTTTTAAATGCCGTGAAATTTGTTGGAAAGAAAATGGAGGATGTCAAAATTGTTATCAATGGGGCTGGTTCTGCAGGAATTTCAATTTGTAAGCTGCTTTTAGAAATTGGTGTTGGTGATGTTGTTCTTGTAGACCGTCAGGGAGCGTTGGCACCGGGAGAAGAGTGGATGAATCCGGCACAAAAGGAAATGGCAGAAAAAACAAACAAAGAACAAATTCATGGATCACTTGCGGAAGTAATGAAAGGAAAAGATATTTTTGTTGGAGTGTCTGCACCTGGAATTGTAACAGCGGAAATGGTAAGCAACATGGCAGACGATGCCATTGTATTTGCAATGGCAAATCCAACACCGGAAATTATGCCAGACGAAGCAAAAAAGGGTGGAGCAAGAGTTGTTGCGACTGGGCGATCTGATTTTCCAAATCAGATCAATAATGTCCTTGTATTTCCAGGAATATTCCGTGGGGCGCTGGACGCGCAGGCAACAGATATTACAGAAGAAATGAAAATTGCAGCTGTCTATGCAATTGCAGATATTATTAGTAAAGAAGAATTAAAGGAAGAGTATATTATTCCAGGAGCTTTCGATGAACGTGTTGCAAAACATGTAGCACAAGCAGTTGCAAAAAAAGCAGTCGAACTTGGAGTTTCAAAATTGTAAAAAATTTTTAGAAGGGAGATAAGGAGCATGGAAAAGGTTTTAAAAAGCGTACAGGCAGCGGGCCTGCCTGGAATGAGAATAGAAAAATTAAAAGAAATAAAAATTATGGGAATGTCTTTGCCGATGTATCTACTTGCAGCAGTTGTTATTTTATATGCTGCAATGACAGGAATTCTTCCAGAAAACATGGTAGGAGCGCTGGCTGTTATGATGATTCTTGGAAGTGCTCTTAATCTGATGGGAAACAAAATTCCTATGATTCGATCCTACTTAGGCGGTGGGGCTGTGTTTTGTATTTTTGCATCTTCTGCACTGGCAACATTTGGAATCCTCCCCAAAGCTGTTGTAGAAAACTGTAAGGATTTTATGAACAATGTTGGATTTCTTGATTTTTATATTGCAGCCCTGATCACAGGGAGTATTCTTGGAATGGACCGTGATCTTTTAAAAAAGGCAGCCGTAAGATTTCTTCCAATCTCATTTTTGTCAATGACATGTGCTGTCTTGATGGCAGGTGTGATGGGAATTATTACCGGACGTGGATTTGGAGAAACCATTCTTTACATCGCACTTCCAATGATGAGTGGAGGCATGGGGGCTGGAGTAATTCCACTTTCTGGTATTTATGCAGGAGCAACTGGTGCAGATAGTGCACAGATCATTTCCCAAATGATTCCAGCCTCGGCTGTTGGAAATGTATTAGCAATCATTTGTGCGGCCTTAATTGCAAAACTTGGAGCAGCCATTCCATCCATTAATGGAAACGGACAGTTGATGCCAACAAAAAATGATGGAAAGAAAACAGAGAAAAAAGAACTTGATTTTACAACGATGGGAATGGGATTATTATTTGCTATGATGTTTTTTACAATTGGAACATTGATCAGCAAAATTTTTCCAAGTGTCCATGCATATGCTTTTATGATTATTGTAGTAGTCATCTGCAAAGTTGCGGGAATTGTACCAAAAAAATATGAAGAAGCCGCTGTGCAGTGGAGTCAGTTTGTAATGAAAAATTTTACAAGTGCATTGCTTGCTGGAATTGGAATTGCCCTTCTTGATCTCAAGGTTTTAGGTGCAGCACTAACACCACAGTTTATTCTTATTACAGTCGTTATTATTCTTACCGTAGCTGTCTGTGCCGGTCTGTTTGGAAAATTTGTTGGATTTTACCCAGTTGAAGCATCGATCACAGCTGGTTTATGCACAAACAGTATGGGAGGAACCGGAAACATCGCTGTCCTCTCGGCATCCGACCGCATGGGGTTAATCCCATTTGCACAAATGGCAACAAGACTTGGAGGAGCCATCGTCCTTATCTCAGCCAGCTTCTTAATTGGTATCTTAGGATAATATGCTAGAAATAATTAAAATATAACTATAAGAAATTGCCCCAAGAGAACCATAGGAACACGCTGGTACTTGATAAGCGAGGTGGGAAACCACCACGCGAATTTAGTAACCATTGCGTGAGAATCTGAGCGAAAGTGAGTTCTCAAGGGCAATTCCTATTGAACCGAAAGTAAAAGAGAATAAGATTTAAAACATCGGATTTGATACATGCATTGTGATCGGAATAATCGATGAAAAGATATAAAAAAATTGCCCCAAGAGAACCATAGGAACACGCTGGTACTTGATAAGCGAGGTGGAGAAACCACCACGCGAATTTAGTAACCATTGCGTGAGAATCTGAGCGAAAGCGAGTTCTCAAGGGCAACTTTTTTATATTTATACTGTAATAATTCCCATTCCTTCTAGGATGGAGAAGATCAGAATCGCTATGATGCAGATCGGAGCGATATATTTGATCATCACAAGGAATAAAGGTTTTCTTTTGAATTTTCCGGAACTTTCTACTTCATTGATAATAGCTTCCGGTTTAATTACATAAGCGACAAAAATGCAGGTTAAAAATGCAGCAATCGGCATTAAAACACTATTACTAATAAAATCAAAGAAATCAAGAAAATCAAATCCAAGAATCTTGATTCCGTTCCAAACTCCGAATCCGAGAGAAGATGGAACAGCCATCAGTAAGGCAATAATAAACATGGTAATACATGCAGTAGATCTCTTCATCTGAAATTTATCCATTAATACAGCCACCAGAGTTTCCAGTAAGGAAATAGAAGAAGTCAAGGCTGCAAGCAATACCAACACAAAAAATACCATAGCAATTCCATTGCTAAAAGACATACTGTCAAATACTTTTGGCAGCATTACAAACATTAAGGATGGTCCTTTTGCCAGCATGGAAGAGTCTCCATTGGAGAATACAAATACAGCAGGTACGATCATCAGTCCTGCAAGGAAAGCAACACCTGTATCAAAACATTCTACTTGTGTTACTGATTGTTCCAAGTCTGATTTCCTTGGCATATAAGATCCAAAGGTAATCATAATTCCCATGGCAAGTGACATCGAATAAAAAAGCTGTCCAAGTGCAGCAAGGAATGTTTTTGGACTTAAATCGCTAAGATTCGGTTTTAAGTAATAAACAACACCAGCCATGGCACCAGGTCTTGTAATACAAAAAACGGAAACCCCGATTAAAAGGATGATCAGTACCGGCATAAGGATTGTGCTGACACGTTCGATTCCGCCTTTTACACCACCGGCTACAACAACGGTTGTAATTACAAGGAAGACAAGAAGACAGATCATAGGTTCCGTTGTTTTTCCAATAAATTCAGTAAAGAATGTATCAGAAGTTGCTTCGTGAATTCTTCCTTGAAGAGAAATTAGCGCATATTTTGTAACCCATCCACCAATGACACAATAATATGGGAAAATAATAAATGGAATAATACTCGTTAAGTAACCGATAAATGTATATTTTTTGCGAAAATGCCCGAATGCATTGATCGCACTTGTACCTGCTTTTCTTCCAAGAGCAACTTCAGTGATCATCAAAGTAAAACCGAAGGTTAAAGTAAGAATCAGGTAGATTAGGAGGAAAGTTCCTCCGCCATATTTTGCCGCTAGATATGGAAATCTCCAAATATTTCCAAGACCTACGGCGGACCCAGCCGTTGCGAGAACAAATCCCAGACGGCTTGAAAATCCATTTCTTTCATTTGACATAAGTTTGATACCTCTTTCATACATATATTTTTAAGGAATACAAAAATCATATGCTTTGGATCCGCCGGAGTTCTTAGATTCCATCATGCATTATATTTTAGATGACGTCTACATCTTCACCGGCCAGAACGGCATTCATATTTCGTACAGAGCACATCTTTCCGCACATAGTGCAGGTATCCTCTCTCTCAGGAGTTGACTCTTCACGATATCTTCTTGCCTTTTCAGGATCAAGAGCAAGTTCGAACTGTTTTTCCCAATCAAGTTTCTGTCTTGCAGCAGCCATCTGATTATCCCAATCCATAGCGCCTTTAACACCTTTTGCGATATCGGCTGCATGTGCTGCAATTTTGGAAGCCATAATTCCTTCTTTTACATCATCAAGGTTTGGAAGACGTAAATGTTCTGCTGGTGTTACATAGCATAAGAAGCTGGCACCAGAAGCAGCAGCGATTGCGCCACCGATGGCAGAAGTAATATGATCATATCCAGGTGCGATATCTGTAACAAGAGGTCCAAGGACATAGAAAGGTGCACCATGGCAAATGGTCTGCTGAATTTTCATATTTGCCTGGATTTGATCCATTGGCATATGACCTGGACCTTCGATCATAACCTGTACATCTTTTTTCCATGCACGTGCAGTTAATTCTCCTAATGTAACAAGCTCTTCGATCTGAGAAACATCACTGGCATCTGCAAGACATCCAGGACGACATGCATCACCAAGGCTTAAAGTTACATCATATTCATTACAAATATCTAGGATTTCATCATAATATTCGAAGAATGGATTTTCATTTCCTGTTGCTTCCATCCATGCAAAGATTAAAGATCCTCCACGAGAAACGATATTCATTTTACGTTTCATAGCTTTGAAACGATCAGCAGTGTTGCGGTTGATACCACAGTGGATGGTCATAAAGTCTACACCATCTTCTGCATGCATTTTAAATACGTCGATCCATTCACGGGATGTGATTTCTTTTAGTGGTTTGTTATAATAAACAATGGCATCATAAATTGGCACAGTACCAAGGATTGCTGGACATTCATCTACCAGTTTTTTACGAAATACATGAGTATGTCCAAAAGAAGATAAATCCATGATAGCTTCTGCGCCCATATCAACAGCCTGATGTACTTTTTCCATCTCAACGTCCAGATTCAGGCAATCTCTAGATGTACCAAGATTGACATTGATCTTTGTCTTTAAAGAGTTCCCGATACCAAAAGGTTTTAAACATTTGTGGTTTTTATTTGCTGGGATAACAATTGTTCCTGCAGCAACTTCCTTTAAGATATCTTGTACGTCAAGTCCTTCATAGGCAGCGACCGCTTCCATTTCTTTTGTTACAATTCCCTGTCTTGCAGCGTTCATCTGTGTTGTGTATTTCATTACGAAACCTCCAATTCATAGTTTGGGAGACTCTTTGTTTTGATATTCCGATATTTTGTTGAGATAAAAAAAGACAAACCGAAAAAACGATTTGATGCCGCTTTACAGTTCATCTTGTATTCATAGCATCCAAATCCCTACGGCGGCATTATCCGCATCAGGTCGATGGTCGAAGTCTCAAAAAACTTCCTCTCAGCCAAGGCAACGGTGTACCTTTGTTAAGCTCCCATTTTAGTTACGACAATATTGTACCATTGAAGAGTGATGATAGCAATAAAAAAAGATGATATTTTCTTGCTCAATTTGTATCTTTCAATGGTAGAAACGTGCTATAATATCCAGGAAAGGCATAACTTGCAGGGTCAGGCTTGCGAAGTTAGGTGCAGATTGGAGGATCAATTATGCCTGGAATTATTTTGGAAGGCGGTACATTCCGCCCAATTTTTAGCGCTGGAGTTATGGATGCGCTGCTGGATGAAGATATTATGTTTCCATATATGATTGGAGTATCAGCAGGAATCTGCGATGGATTTTCCTATATTTCTAAACAAAAAAAGAGAAATCTTCAGATTTTAATCAATCATAGAAATGACACGAGATATATTGGAAAAGGAAATTTGTTAAAACAAAAAAGTCCATTTGGGCTTGATTTTATTTATGATACGATTCCTAATAAACTGTATCCATTCGATTGGAAAACATTTCATGAATATAAAGGAAGAATTCGGGTTGGAGTGACCAATGCCCGGACTGGACAAGTAGAATATAAAGATGGAAGCAAGCTGGATAAAAAATGTATGATGCTTAGGGCAACCTGTGCAATTCCACTTGTATTTCCAGCGATTAAATTAGATGGACAGCCATATTTTGATGGTGGTCTGGCAGATCCGATTCCGATACGAAAGGCAATTCGGGATGGTAACGAAAAGAATTTGATTGTATTAACAAGACCAAAGGGATATAAAAAGACATTAAGTAAGAGTCATAAATTGGCATCATTTGTGTTAAAGAAAAAATATCCACATTTACCAGAACTTTTGATGAATCGACATATAAGATATAATCAGACGGTTCGGTTTTGTGAAAAATTGGAAAAAGAAGGCAAAGCTGTTATTTTAAGACCAAGTCACTCGATTGAAAGTTTGGAAAAAGATATCGATGTTTTAAGACAAACTTATGATATGGGATATCAGATGACAAAAGAGAATATAAATAGAATAAAGGAATTATTTTAAAAGATAATTCTTCAAAAACTTCACACTGGACGGAATACGTCCAATAAGATATACTTTATATAAATAAGAAAACGCTACATCAGGCGAAGGAGGCATAATATGGCCAAAGTACTAGTTTCAGAAAAATCGTACATAGAAGAATTAGCTGCAAATCAGCCAAGAAATCTGATGGTCATATGTGAACGTCTCTTTCTACCATTTTGCGAGGAAAGTGAACCAAAAGAAATGGCTCAGGAAGTTTCAAATAAACTTCAAGAACATCCGGAGCTTCTTGGGAAAATGCTTCGAAAAGAAGCAATTGAATTATTGATTGATTTGTGGAAACCGCAAGATTCCACAGGAATTTTGATAGAACCTTATATGGAAGAATTACAGCAGCTTTGCTATCTTGGTTTTATTTCTGTAGAAGAAGATGCATTAAGAGTTAATCAGGAAGCAAAGGATATTTTTTTCTTTTCTGTACAAAGTCGTCAAATGAAACAGGATATGGAGAGATATACTGAATGGGAAGAGATTATTTTTGGTATGATGTTTTCTTATGGGATTCTTGATCTTTATGATTGTTATGAGATTTTTGCAGAGGTTGCCACACAACCTGGCACTTACGCGGAATTGGAAGAATTTTTAATGGTGCGTATTGTATTCTGGAGAAGTGGTCTTTTGCTGCGCAATCAGAAAAATAAGCGATTGTTTATGGCAAGTCGGGAAGTTTCCGACAGAAGCCGTATTTTTGATGAATGGAATGAACACAGGGATCTGACGTTTCGAAAGTATACGAGACAGGAATATATTGATCTTACGGTCGGAAATGGAATTACAGGATGGGATGGAATATCAGAACTGTTTGTTTTTATTTTAGAAAAAATAGAACATGATAGATATCAGGCAATGCTGATTATAAAATCTGTCATATTAGTAATACAAAATGGGGTTACTTATCTGGATGCGATGCTTCAGGTAACAGGATTATTGGAACATGATTCCAGAGAAGATGAAAAAGAACTGTGCGAATATGTAAAAAAACTTTTTTATAATATTCCAATTTATGGTCTGAAAGGACATACGAGAGAAGAATTGTTGAGAAAAGAACGTTTCCGAGTGATCGAAGGTGGAAAACAGTAAGGAGGAAATGATGAAACAGTCAACCGTACTGGTAGTAGATGATGAAAAAGAAATTGCAGATTTTATTGAATTATATTTAAAAAATGAAAATTATCAGGTGCACAAATTTTATAATGGAAAAGATGCGTTGGCCTGTGTAGAAAGGGAGAATATCGATCTTGCAATTTTGGATGTTATGCTCCCGGATATTGATGGATTTGAAATTTTAAAACAAATTCGTCTAAAATATACATTTCCGGTGATTATGCTTACAGCCAAAGCAAGTTCTATGGATAAAATTAATGGTCTGACGCTTGGTGCAGATGATTATATTGAGAAACCGTTTGAGCCATTAGAACTGATGGCGCGTGTGAAAGCCCAGTTAAGAAGATTTACAAGATATAATGATGGAACCGGAAGCAGTCAGGATGACACACAGGAAATTTCCGGGTTGATTTTAAACCGTTCCACTCATCAGTGCACTTATGGAGAAGAAGAAGTGACATTGACTCCTTTGGAATTTTCTATTCTATGGATTTTGACAAAAAACAGAGGAAAAGTGATTAGTTCCGAAAGCCTTTTTGAACAGGTATGGAAAGAAAAGTATTTTAAAAATAATAATAATACAGTTATGGTTCATATTCGTCATTTAAGAGAAAAACTTGGAGAAGTTATGGGACATAAAGAATTAATCAAGACAGTCTGGGGAGTTGGTTACAAAGTTGAGGAGTAAATATCGAAGTTTAAAGATAAGGATTATGATCCAGACGATTGGGATTAGCATCATTGTTTCGCTGATCGGCTATTTTGTTTTGGATGTTTTTGTAGACGGTATTTTGCAGAATTCTTTTGCAAAAACAGTTGTTTATTTGTTTCAGAAAATTGGAATGAATGAGATTGATGCAATTGATCTATATCGATTGATTTTTTGGAAGAACAAGTCTTTAATCATTGGAGGAGGTTTTTTAACTCTTATTTTATTTAGCTTTTATCTTGGAATGTCAAAATTTACAACGTATTTGCGGCAGGTAGAAGCAGGAATACAGATGATTCTTGATGAGTCTAATGACAAGATTTCTCTTCCGGAAACTCTTTTTCCTGTAGAAGAGCAATTAAATGAAATTAAAGGGACGATTAAGGAACAAAAAAGAAATGTGGAGGAGACAGAACAGAGAAAAAATGATATTATAGTATATCTGGCGCATGATCTGAAAACTCCGCTGACTTCAGTGATCGCTTATCTGAGCCTTTTGAATGAAGCACCGGATATGCCGGAAGAGCAAAGGGCAAAATATACAAGGATATCTCTTGAGAAGGCAAAACGCCTTGGGGAGTTAATCAATGAATTTTTTGAAATTACGAGATATAATCTTCAAAATATTACTTTAGAAAAGAAGGAGTTCTATCTTTATGTTCTTCTGGAACAGGTGCTTGATTCATTCACTCCTGTTTTTCGGAACAAAGGACTTAAATGTACGATAGAAGTAGATGATCGGATTGTAATTTTTGGAGATCCAGATCGTCTTGCGAGAGTGTTTGAGAATTTGTTGAGAAATGCTGTTTCTTATTGCAATCCGAATTCCAAAATTGAGGTTTATGGAACGATTGAGGAAGATAAGGCAAAGATTCTTGTGAGAAATCAGGGAAAAACCATACCAGATCATCAGCTGAAAAATTTATTTGAAAAATTTTACCGTCTAGATGAGGCGAGATCTTCAGAGACAGGAGGAGCAGGTCTTGGACTTGCCATTGCCAAGGAAATTATTGAGCTTCATGATGGTACGATTAAGGCAGAGAGCCAGGATGGCTATACATCCTTTATTATATGGCTACCGAGAAAGAAGGAGGAAACATGAGAAAAGTACATGTAATAGGACATCGCAACCCAGATACAGATTCTATTTGTTCTGCTCTGGCGTATGCAAACTTAAAAAATGAAGTAAATGGAGGGAGATATGAAGCCTGCCGTGCAGGAAATGTCAATGGGGAAACCCAGTTCGTTTTGGAACAGTTTGGCGTAAAAGCACCAACTTATGTTAACGATATGCGTCCACGTGTGACAGATGTAAACCTTCATGAAATTGAAGGAGTTACAGAGTCTTGTTCAATTAAAGAAGCCGGAGACAAGATGCATGAATTAAAACTGGTATCTCTTCCAGTCCTGGAAGGAAAGAAATTAAAAGGTCTTGTATCTATTAGTGATATCGCTCATGCAGATATGGATGTTTTTGATAACGAAATTTTAGCAAAGGCAAAAACACCATATAAGAATCTTCTATCTACATTAAACGGAAAGATGTTAGTAGGTAATGAAGATGGTGTGATCGAAGACGGAAGACTTACAGTTCTTGCAGCCAGCGTTGAGACAATGACGGAATTTATGAAGAATGATGACATTGTGATTCTGGCAAACCGTCCAGACGCACAGAAAGCAGCAATTGAAAGCGGAGCTCAGCTGATCGTTGCCTGCATGGGAACAGAAGTGGATGCTGAAGTTGTCAAAGCTGCAAAAGAAAAAGGATGCCGCATCATTGCCACAGAATATGATACATTTATTGCAAGTCGTTTGATTTGTCAGTCGATTCCTGTATCCTATGCAATGACAGAGGCAGAAAAAGTTGCAACATTTAGCGTAAATGATTTCATTGATGATGTTAAAGATGAAATGACGAAAAAACGTTTCCGTTATTTTCCTGTTTTAAATGCAGATCATGAATTTGTAGGATTATTATCCAGACGTAGATTACTGGAAATTCAGAAAAAACAGTTAATCTTAGTGGATCATAATGAAGTATCTCAGGCTGTAGAAGGTTTGGAAGAGTGTGATATTCAGGAAATCATTGATCATCATCGTATTGGAGATCTGGAAACAATGTCACCGGTTTACTTTAGAAACCAACCAGTTGGATGTACAGCAACAATTATTACACAAATGTATAGAGAAAATAATGTAGAGATTACAAAACCAATCGCAGGTATGCTTTGCTCAGCAATTCTTTCTGATACGTTAATGTTCCGTTCACCAACATGTACACCAGTAGATGAACAGATCGCAAATGAACTTGCAAAGATTGCAGGTATCGAAATTGAGGATTTTGCTCAGCAGATGTTCCGCGCGGGAAGTGATCTGAAAGGCAAAGCTGCTGATGAAATTTTCTATCAGGATTACAAGAAATTTACAGCAGCAGATGTTACTTTCGGTGTTGGACAGATTACATCATTAGATCAGTCTGAATTGGAAGAAATCAAAGATAAGATTTTACCATATATGGAATCTGTAAGAGAAGAACAGAAATTAAATATGGTATTCTTTATGCTTACAAATATTTTGGAAGAGACAACCTATCTGGCAATGACAGGAGATAACAGTCAGAGTACCATCGAACAGGCATTTGAGACAGAGGTCAATGGAAATGTTGCGGTACTGCCAGGTGTCATGTCTAGAAAGAAACAGTTAATTCCGAATGTATTGAATGTTATTCAGGAGTAATTTTGCAGTCATTCCCCATATGATATGTTTGTCATATCGATAAAAGCATACTTCATAACTGCCTTTTGCCCATGGGTAGTTTTTCCCGCCGGGGATTTCTTCAAATGGAAAATCTTCCCGCGGAGAAATGGAAATGTCGTTATAATAAAAAGAAGGTTTTGTTTCTTGAAAAAAAGAAAGAGGAACGGTAAAGACAGAATCGACTTCATCGGTACTGTATTGTCCATTGTAATGGAATAATTCTCCAAGAAATGGTTCAATCCTCACTTTTGCAGGGGACAGGAAATAATCGAGGGCACCATAGAGCTTCAGGTCACAATCGTTGATCAGAAGCTCTTCTTTTGTTTCACGAATGGCCGTTTCCATAGTAGATTCTCCATGTTCACGTTTTCCTCCGGGAAAACAGATTTCACCGGGTTGATGCCTTAATTTGCTGGAACGTACTTCGAATAAGATATGATAGCAATCCTGCTTTTTGATGAGTGGGATCATAACTGCAGATACTCGTTCTTTTTCTTCTTCAATTCGTTTTGGGATACGCTGCTTTAAATATTCAAACATAAAATTTCTCCTGGGATTTCTAAATTTGTTTATAGTTATGTGATTTTGGCTTTCATTATAAAGAAAATCTGTAAAAAGTCAATGAAAGGAAAAAATAGATTCGGGTTGTGAAATCTGGGAATATGATGTATTCTAATCAGGCAGACAATAAAAATAGGAGGTGAAAGAAATGAGTGGAAGAAATGATAAGGAACTTGGAGATATCACTCTGCTTGGAAATCAGAAAACAAAGTATCCAGATGATTATGCACCGGAGGTTCTGGAAACGTTTCCAAACAAACATCCGGACAATGATTATTTTGTGAAATTTAATGCACCGGAATTTACTAGCTTATGTCCAATTACAGGGCAGCCAGACTTCGCAACGATTTATATTTCCTATGTCCCAGGAGAAAGAATGGTGGAAAGTAAGTCTTTGAAACTTTATTTATATAGTTTTAGAAATCATGGGGATTTCCATGAGGACTGTATGAACATCATCATGAAAGATCTGATCCGTTTGATGGATCCAAAATATATTGAAGTATGGGGAAAATTCACTCCAAGAGGAGGAATCTCCATTGACCCGTACTGTAATTATGGAAAACCAGGAACAAAGTGGGAAGAAGTGGCATGGAATCGTTTGTCAAACCATGATCTTTATCCGGAAAAAATTGACAATCGTTAAATAAATGATAGGAGTTCATTCTCAAATAAAGGAGGGAAAATCAATGTTTCGTAAAATGTGGAAAGGATTTTTATGCAGTGCACTTGCTGTATCTATGATGTGCGGAGGCAGTGCTTTGACAAAGGCAGCACAGAAGGTTAAAACTTCGAAGAGTCCAGTAACGACATTACTTTTGCAAGATAAGAAATCTGTTGACCAAGCAGAAAAAGATAAAAATGATGCAACAAGAAAGAACTGGATTTCAGGAAATGCAGAAAAAGGAATGACTGTCCAGGTTAATACAGCAAAAACAGGATATCTTTATGTTAATTATATAAGTCAAGATGCACAAGGAAAAGAACAGGAGGCAACGGTTTCTATTTATAAAGGAAAGACGGCATCTGGAAAAGCACTGGTATCTCGGACAAATGCAGCCGGAACAATTAGTACACCGCAAGAAGTTGCAAAAGGAACTTATACAGTTTCTATCAAAGCGGCAGCAGGAAAGGCATATGTTTATCCATATTACTATACAACACAGGATATTGGAATGACATCTACTCAGAAAGTTATTAGAGGAAATGGAAAAACAATGTATCAGTCTTTTAAAGTTTCAAAGAAAAGACAGTCTGTATCGATTGTTGCAGCAAATGCAGGAAAAGCTTATGTACAGATGAAATCTGGAAAGAAATGGGTGAGAGTATCAGATGATAATACCTATGCGGCAAAAGGAACAAAGGGATATTATGCGTTTAACCCTGGAAGTTATCGTTTTGTTATGAAACCAAAAACAAAAGATGTTGTTACTTTTTGGATGAATCAGAAAAGTTATACAGCTTCTAAAGCTACATCAAAGAAAAAGGCGCAATTAATGAAGCCAGGGCAGACTGTGACAAATGTACTTACAGCATCAGACAAAAAAGGAACTACGAACTTTTATAAAATTAATCTAACAAAGAGTAAAGTTGTAAAAGTTGATTTTTCGCTGTATCAGACAAAAGGAAAAGCAAGAGTTGTACTTTATGGACCAGGAAATGAAAATTATGAAAAAATCGTTTCAGGATCTAAGGTTGTTTCTCTTTCATCAGATCCGATGCCTTTAGAAAAGGGAACCTATTATCTTGGAATAGAAAAACAGACTCAAAATACAAGTTTCCAATATACGATCAAATATGTAAAGTAAGAAATCGTTAAGAGAAGTTTATACTTTCTTTAGAAAAGTTTATGGAGAGTATATTGAATCAGGAGAGGATTTTGATATACTAAAGACATAGTTTTTCATATATATTTTTTAATCCTCTCTTTTCATTTTGAACCCCGCAGGTAATGCGGGGTTCCTTTTTGCAAAAATGTTTTGTTTATGTGTGATTAAGAGAAGTTTATATTTTTTTTAGAAATGTTTACACATATTATATTGAATCGGAATAAGATTCTGATATAC
>SKEG01000812.1_pt1 | contig 29214 bp, 26 predicted proteins | sample 4826631 | NCBI WGS metagenome assembly SKEG01 (sample SAMN11008815, study PRJNA524170) | human gut metagenome | biome: Human fecal sample; material: Feces; isolation source: fecal sample from pouch patient p26, p34, p50 | host: Homo sapiens | place: Israel: Tel-Aviv | collected 2016-11-02
TTTCTTTTGCAGGATCAGTATCCGGAACAACTTTTTCTGCAACATCCTTTCTTGCAGGATATCTGTCAAATGCTTTATAGGATGCTTCCATTCCACCTTCATCTGCCATATACTGCAGGAATTTAATGGCTGCATCTTTGTTTTTGGATGCACTGTTCAGCACATAGTTCCAGGAATCTGTAAAGATTGCTCGCTCTCCATTGCCGCTGAAATCAGGTACCATTGCCATGTGGATCTTGTCAGCTCCCAGCATATCTGCCTTTGCATAATCCGTACCTAAGCCCCACATAAACCAGCATCCGTATTTGCCATCATTGATTTTTGGATTCATCTGATCATATTTATCTGCGATCTGATCAACAGGTGTTTCTTTGTTGGCAACCAGATCATGAAGGAACTGAATTGCTTCTTTATTTTCTTCTTTTGTCCAGTCGAAGTAGTCACCGCCAAACATATTTACAAACTGTGCAATTTCATTAGATGCATATGTCTTTTCCCAGGAACCGCCGTATCCGAAACGTCCATCTTTTGAAACTGCTTCCATGTATTTCATGAAATCTTCTTTTGTATCAATGGATTCGATTCCCACCTCATCCATAATTTCCTGATTTACCCAAAATGCAAGATATCCTGTATATCCCGGAACTCCTACAATATTTCCATCCTTATCTGTGATCATATCCTGAATATACCCCTGCGCAAACTGATCAATGATATCATCTGTCATAACCGTGTCATTCAGACCTTCCAGCCATCCGGAATTCTTGAATGCAGCACTCATTTCATCGTTGATTTCAACAATGTCTACGGAAGAATCTCCTGTAGAAAGAATCGTTGTAATCTTCTGCTGACGTGTGTCTGTATCTGTCGGAGCTGCAATAACATTGATATTTAAACCCGTTGCCTCCTCTACATTTGCAAGCCAGTCATCAAAATCCGGGTCAGTAGTGTTAACGCTGTATAAAGTAAGATCATATTTCTCCTCTGCTGATACACTTACAACATTCCCCATCATTCCTGCCACCATTGTTGCAGCTAAAACTGCACTTAACACTTTTTTCCTCATATTCTCTCCTTTTCCGAACAGTTCTCTCGCATCAACTGTTCTGTGTTATTTGGTAATTAAAGAATAACAAAAACACTCTTTTTACTAAATACAATTTCTTTTGATTGATTTATATTATTTTTCGTTCTATTGTTTTTTTCATTCTGATTTTTTATAATACAGATAGCAGATGAACACTGTGTTGCATCTTTACAGAATTGCTGTATAATATGGCAATCTTCAAAAAGATACCTGATAAAATCAAACCTATTCATATAAGGAGTATTATGTGTAATGAAACTCAACTTGAAAAAAATAAATTATCATAAATGGATTCCTTCCAGATTTTCCTCATTTCAGGCAAAACTCCTGATTGCCTTTCTGGTTGCAACCCTGCTTCCTCTGACACTTGTTGCACTGGTCAGTTACCATGTTTCCTATAATCTTGCCAGAGACCGAATCACAAACTCTGCATTGATGTCTGATGAACAGCTTATTTTTCAGCTTAACAGCCGTCTGAACCAGACCGAAAACGTTGCTGACACCATCCAGTATCAGATGTACGCTTTTGAACACTCTTCCCCAGATCAGGTTGGCACCATGCAGGCATTAACATCCATGAGAAGCAATATTTCATTATATAAATCTACATTTGATTTCTTTCATATATATGTTTTTTTAAAACCGGAACAAACCGGAGCTGATGAGGGTATATATTTCTTTTCCACAGATAAACTTTTCAATTATGGAATCAGCGAATCTGAATTACATTCCATAGGTTCTTCTTCCCTGTGGCTGTTAAAGAAAAATACCACCTTACCCAGAGTTATATCTGCTTCCAAAAGAAGCGCAAATACACTGCTGTGTTTTCGTGCTCTTCAGGACAAATCCAGCAATGTTCTCGAATATGCTTATTGTATTGCACTTGACTGCGATGAATTTTCCCGGTATCTTCAGACTTCTGCTTCTGATACCGCAATTTCCAGTTACATTCTGACACCACAGGGACAAATTGCAGCTCACAGTGATTCTTCCCGTAATCAGACCTGGATTTCAGATTCAATAAAACAGATATTTCTGGAAAATACCAATTCCTTCTTTAAAGACAATGACATCTACTATAACTGCCGCACTCTGGATAACGGTTGGCTGCATATTACGGAAATCCCGGAAAACTATATCAAAAGCAATACACAGGTACTGATCAAAACACTGTTGATCACTGTAATTATTTCTCTGCCGCTGACTATTTTTATTGTAATCCTTTTTTCCAGGAAACTGACAAGCAGAATTGCCGCACTGTCCTATGCCATGGAATCCTTTCATCTCGGACATGATCCGGAGCACCTTTCCATCATCACACTCCCGCATCCGGCCGATGCTTCCAATTATGATGAAATAGACAATCTGGGGATTACCTTTGAAGATATGCAGCACACAATTGCCCAGAATCTGAAATCAATTGTCAGTCTCTCCATTAATGAAGAACGGCTGAAATATCAGTTATTACAATCACAGATCAATCCACATTTTCTCTACAATATCCTTGGAACCATCCGAACCTGCCAGGCACTTGGCAAATTGGATATTGCAGATCAGATGCTTACAAATCTGACTGCCTTTTACCGACTGACGCTGAGAAAATCAAAAGAACTGATACCGATCAAAGACGAACTGGAAATTGCCCGCCTGTATCTGGAAATGGAGAAACTCTGCCATAAAGATAATCTTAACTGGGAGATCAATGCCGAAGACGGAATAGAAAATTTCACGATCTGCAAATTTACATTACAGCCATTCCTGGAGAATTCTATCCTGCACGGTCTTTCAGCCGATACACCTGAAGTTTTTATTTCCATTCAGGTACTCTACGGTGATGATACCGTAGTGATATCCATTGAAGACAATGGAGCCGGAATGTCTCCGGAGACACTGGAACAGCTCCGATATGCCATAGACAACAAAGTCATAAATTACGAAAAACATTTTGGAATTTCAAATGTAAGCGCCCGCATTTCCAATCCTTTGTACGGTAACGGCTCTGTGCGTATTGACAGCCATCCCGGAAACGGTACCTATGTCACAATTGAATTTCAACAAATGGAGGATACAGATGAGGAAAATAATGATTGTAGATGACAATTATCTGTCAGCAGAAGGAATTGAAAAGAACATAGACTGGGAAGTTCTGAACGCAGAAATCGTACATATCTGCTACAACGGAACCTCTGCGATAGACGCTATGAAAAAAGAACCTGTAGATTTGATCATCTCAGATATTGAAATGCCGGATCTGGACGGAATTTCAATGAGCAGGCAAGCACTGGATATTAATCCAATGGTAAAAATCATACTGATCAGTGCCTATGATAAATTTGAATATGCAAGACGCGCTCTGCTTCTTGGTGCATTGGATTATATTGAAAAACCTCTGGATTACGCATATCTGATCCAGAAAGTAAAAAATGCTTTTGCCCTGATGGAACGTGAGCAGAAAAATCTGCAGTTGCTTAAACAGAGCAGGCCTTTGCTTATCGAAAAATTTTTCCGTGATATCACTCACCGTTCCAGGCAGGAGGCTTCCTATCGTCTCAAACCTTATCTGAACTACCTGAACCTTAAACTGGATTATGATTTTTATAACGTAGTGATTCTTGAACTGGAAAATGCACAGTCTCTCAGGGATTCCTATGGCATTGAGAAATTTCAGATGGAACTGCTGAATCTTCGTGATCTGATCACAGAACAAACCTCAGAATTAAATTATATTTATCCCCTGCAGGATATTGATGGTTATCTGTGTGTGATCGGACAAAGCGGCTGCCAGTCCGGAAATTTTCGCCAGCTTACCTATAAAATCATTTCTGCACTTGTAGATAACTGCAATTCACAGGGACTGGTTCTGAATGCCGGAATCGGTGCCATTGTACAGGATCTGTGGGATCTGAACCGTTCTTATGAAAGTGCAGTTCATGCACTGGATTATCGTTTCTTTTTCCCACACCAGAACGTATTTGACGGACGTGAGGCTCTTGGACATGACTTATCTGCCACTGATTTCTCTGATTCCAGAGAGGAAGAATTAATCCGCCTTCTGTGTAAAAAGGATGTTTCTGCAATTGACTCCTGGTTTCAGGATTTCTCCAGATGGCTTACTGAGAACTTCCGCACCAAAAGTTTCGCATTTATCCAGATTTACTCTCTGCTTGGAAGGATTCTGAAGTTTTTCTATGAACTAAACCTGGATACCCATGATCTGGAAGCAAAGATCCTGTATGTATACAATCATCTGGAAGAATTTCATACCACAGAAGAACTATGCGGCTGGCTCAACGAACTCTGCCGTCTTCTCTGCCGGAAACTGGATTCTTCTCTGAATGATTATCACCAGAAATTATGCGAATCTGTAACTTCATATATTGACGAAAACTATGCCAGCAATACTCTGTGCCTGAACGATATCGCCAGCGAAGCCAATGTCAGCCCGGCTTATCTGAGTGCCCTCTTTAAAAAGAAACAGGGCGTGAGTATTAGTGACTATATCACTACTCAGCGAATCAACGCCGCCTGCCGTTATCTTACAGCCACAAACATGACTCTGAAGGAAATCAGTATGAAATGCGGTTACGCCAATCAATATTATTTCAGCACAAGCTTCAAGAAAAAAATGAATGTCACTCCATCTGCATACAGAGATACTCAGACGTCAAAATCTTAGCTTTTACTTGTGTTTCCCTACGACTCCCTGTATAATAAATAACAATGTCTGTTATCATGACATCTTTTTTATATGAGTGCGCGGTCAATTACCTTTTACCGCCACTACATCTGTTTTGCGGAAAACCTGTCAGTGGCAGTTGTGGTAAATGCCAATATACTTATTATAAGGAGATTTAAAATGGGGGTAACTGAAAAAACAGCAATTCTTGTTATCAGCTTCGGTACAAGTTATGAAGAAACACGAAAAAAAACAATTGAACAGATTGAATCTGACCTGCATCATGCATTTCCGGAATATCCGTTATACCGCGCATGGACAAGTCCCCGTATCCGCGCCAAACTCCGGAAGCGGGACGGGATCCACATTATGGATATTGATGAGGCAATGACCCAGCTGAAAGCGGACGGAATTCGAAATGTCGTTGTACAGCCAACCTATGTGATCACCGGATTTGAGAGTGATGCTATGAAAGAAAAAGTTCTTGCACATAAAAAGGATTTCGATTCTGTCATTATCTGTGATTCTCTGATGGTTACAAAGCAGGACAAAGAAGAAGTCTGTCAGGCTATGGCTCAGGAATATCATCCTGATTCTGACGAAATTCTTCTGTTTATGGGACATGGAACAGAACATGTCGCCAATGAACTTTATCCAGAAATGGACCGTCTGTTCAAACAGTCCGGTTATTCCAATATGCACATGGGAACTGTGGAAGGTGATTTTTCTATCGAAAGTTTTCTGGATGAACTGAAAAAAAATCATCCTGCACATGTCCATCTGGCACCATTTATGATTGTAGCGGGCGATCATGCGACCAACGACATGTCCGGAGATGACGAAGATTCCTGGAAAAGCATTCTGGAAAAAGAAGGTTTCTCTGTTACCTGTACACTGAAAGGTCTGGGAGAATTCCCAGCTGTCAGAAATATCTTTGTCCGCCATACCAGAGCAGGTCTGGACAAACTTGCAGAACTTCAGGCTTAAAAACGCCCAAAATGTTTCATAAATTCTTTTTTTCCGTATTCACGGAAAAGGAACCTGTGTAACAAAACAAAAAACTGTGGATTTCCGATATCTTTATGATATCAGACTATCCACAGTTTTACTTTTTTCAGGATTTCTTTTTGATTCTTTTGTATGTTTTTTAATGTTTTCTTTTATCGTTCTCTTTTTCCGTCTTTTCTTCTGTCTGTCCCGGTTTCTCTCAGTGCTTTCGCGTTTTTTTCTTTTTCGCCGGATTATTCAGTACGGACCAGCAGAATGCCTGTACCAGCAAAATACCGATAAATGCGCCGATGCTGTCTATCCCCACATCCTTTACCGCCGGAGTTCTGCTGTCCACAAAAGACTGATGATATTCGTCCAGTCCTGCGAATCCCACACATACGATTCCTGCCAGGATCATCAACCAGATTCCTCTTACACCGTATACATACAGTGGAAAAGAAATCGCGATTGCCAGCAGAAAATACTCTGTCATATGGGCCGCTTTTCTCACATAATAGTGGATACCATCTGCCTCATATGCAAGCTGGTCGCTGCTTTTATTTTCTGATAAGATGTTACTTTTGATCTCCACGATATCATAACTGATCTGATAACTGAGATTTCCGGAACTCTCTCCCGTCTGTGCTGAAAAAGAAAAAATAATATACATCATCAGCAATGCGGGTACAAAAGAAAGTGGTTTCAGTAGTGTAATTAATATTTTCATTTGTCATTTTCCTTCCAGAGTGCCCCATTGTCACTCTTGCTACTGTTTTCCTTATTTTGCTTCTTTTTATTTTTCTGTCTCTGATTCCGGATTCTCCTCTGAATCTGTTTCTGTTTCAGCTTCTTCCTCTTCCAGTCTCTTTGTCAGATTTGCTCTCTCAGCAATACTCATGGATTTCTTTTCTCCGGACGAAGCACTTTTTCCCTGAGATGTCTCTCCCAGTTCTCCTCCTACTGCCGCACGCATACCTGCTTCTTTCGCCGCCTTCGCTTTTTTCAGTTTATCCTCTGCCAGCATACTCTTTGCACTGAAAAACAATAACCCTGCACCGACAACCGCAAATGCAATTCCTGCCAGAAGAAAACCGGTACTTGCACCTTCTGCACCCTGAATCACATTTTTGCACAGACTGTAACCTGTATAAAGCAGATAAATACCGGCCAGTGTCCAGAGAAGAAATCTTCGGTTTGAAGACGGATTCTGTTCTTCCTGTGACTCTGTTTCTTCCTGTATTTCTGCCTCTTCCTTTTTTGCTGATGTGTCCTGCAAAGAATCTTCTGTCAGTTCAGGAGTATTTTGTTCTTCTTTATTCTGTATTTCCATAGCGTTTTATCCAGCCCCCTTTTGTTTGAACTTTTTGGGTATTATCTTACCATTTTTTTCGTGAGGCGTAAAGAGGGCAGAAAGATAAAGGCTGCCGGATCTCTCCGACAGCCTCCTTCCTTACGAGCTCTCCCTGTTCTTCTGCCTGAGCTCTTTCTCCGCAGCCCGTACATGTTGTACAGATCACACAAAGCAAAACTCCTGCCAGAAACACGGCTTGTTTCCATTTCCATCTTTTTGTTTTTCCCAATGTCCGGCATCTCCTTTTCGCAATAATTACACAGTTTCTATGCGTATCATAACCAGACATGAGCATTTTATGCCTGCAAATAAATTTTCCGGAATTTATGTTTTGCAGGATTTCGTTTCTCCAATTTTTGCAGGATTTCGTTTCTCCAATGTTTCTTGTCAGGCGGATATTCGCAATCCGCTTCGCTGCTTGATTTGGTTAAAAGCCTTTCTTCTTCAGATATACCGCAATATCATGGTAAACCTTCTCTTTATCAATCTCATTCAGTATCTCATGACGCATACCCGGATATAATTTTCCCTTTACATCCAGGTAACCCGCGTGGCGCATTGCCTGTACAGTTTTGGCAAAATGGCGCACATTGATCAGGCAGGGATCCTCTGCTCCGCTGACAAACAGCACCGGCATCTTCGGATTCGTACATGAATAATGTTCTACATCATACGCACGTTTCATCAGCTCGAACAAAGCGAGGTATGCATCATCAGTAAAAGTAAATCCGCACAGTTCCGATTCTTTATATTCTTTTGCCACTTCCGGGTCCGAACAGATCCATGCAGTACAGGTTTTATCTTTTCTGAACTTCGCAACGCTTGCTCCAAAGGACATGGTTTCAATCAGTTTGCTTCTGTGTCTTGGTCCGAATACTGCTTTTTCCATTTTCGCAATCGCCACCCCAAGAGGCATCGCCGTATTATAACTCGGAGAGCCGCATACAATCAGCATATCCACACAACTGTCATGCTGTGCCACAAAAGCGCGGACTGCCAGAGAACCCATACTGTGTCCCATAAGGATCACCGGAAGATCCGGGTATGTACCATGGATTTTCCGGTTTACTGTGCCAATATCTTTTAACATGGCTTCCGCACCGCCGCCATAGGTAAAGCCCAGATCTTCCTGATATTTTACACTTTTTCCATGTCCCCTGTGATCATGGATCACTGTGACATATCCTCTTTTTGCCAGATACTGCATAAATGGAAGATATCTTTCTTTATGCTCGCTCATCCCATGAACAAGCTGCACCACTGCCCGATAAGGCTTTTTATCCGGGATCACTGCCATCACAGAAATCTCCAGCCCGTCTGCTTCTGACGGAAAAGAACTCTCGTATTTCATTTAACTATCCGCCTTCTTTCCTGATTAATTATTTCTTACATTGTACTTAAGATTATAGGTAACCGATTTGCCATTGTCAACGCGTTCTGTTATAATAAATATCTAAAGAGTTGTAAACATTTCCGGTAACGGAATAAACAATAATCCGGAAACCCAGGAAAAGTTTCAGCTTTATTACCGACTTGTCAACACGTCAACAGATTCATACAGGAGGAAAAATGGCACAAAAAAATAAAAAAGGTCATGCCGGGCTGATTATTTTCATCATTGTTCTGATTCTCGCCATTGGCGGTGGAGCAGGATTTTATTTTTATCAGCGACAGCAGCCGCAGAAAGCAGCAGAGAAATTTCTTGACAGCATGAAAAACATGGACTTCTCAACTATGGAATCCATGCTCCAGAGCAGTGATCTTTCCGCACTGGACAATGCAGATATCCGCAACGCTACCTATACAGATTTCTTTACAGCGATCAATCAGAAAATGACTTATAAGATTACCAAAAACAGATTTGATATTCAGAATGGAACTGCTTCTATTACTGCACATATCACTTATGTGGACGGCACTGATATTTACAAGGCAACGATCACAGAGTTTCTCCGCCAGATTGTTTCCAATGCCTATGCCGGAACTCAGCTTACAGAAGAAGAAACACAGCAGAAACTTGCTTCTATTCTGAATGAGAAAGCAGCCGAAACAGAGACTAATGCGTTTTCCGAGGCAGATATCGTATATCCGCTGATCAAGACAAACTCCGGATGGAAAGTTGTTTCTCTGGATGATATGACAGTAAAGATCATGTCTGCAAACTTCAAGAGCGTGGAAGATGAAATCAATAATTCCCTCAATAACATGGACGGTGACAGTTCTTCTGATTCTTCAGCTTCCTCTCTGCAGGCATCCGAGACAGATATTCTGGATCTGACCACAGACAAATTTACGATTAAATATAAGAAACACACCATCACAAAGGACTTTGCAGGAAATCCATGCATCATGATCTACTATGACTACACCAATCATTCTACTTCCGCTTCCAGTGCTATGGTAGACGTAAACTTAAAAGCTTATCAGCACGGAGAAGTCTGTGAAGCTGCAATTCCTGAGAATAACGATGATGCGATCGATCATTTTACAGCAGAAATCCAGCCGGAACAGACTGTTACAGTATGTCAGGCATTTACGCTGACAGATGAAAGTGATGTCACAGTTCAGGCTCAGGAGGCATTTTCCTTTGACGAAGATGCAACTGCAAGCCAGATTTTAAAAGTGAAATAAATATCTTTTAATTTCCGACTTATTTTCAGACTTGTTTTTAAGCCATAGACTTATTTTTAATATGCGCAGAGTTTCAAATATGATGATATTTCTCCCATTCCAGAAGATATTATCAAATTTGAAATCTGTGCATATTTTTTATTTTCTGTGAAATAATAAGAAATGTAATAGCTTTATGATTCCTGTAAAGCTGCGAGCAGCAACAGGTTTAGGAAAGGATGGTGACTTATGGGAAGTAAATGTTTAAGATATACGGCACTGTCAATTGCCATTATCGGAGCTGTCAACTGGGGACTGATCGGTTTCTTCAATCTGAACCTGGTGGCGCTTCTCTTCGGAAGCATGAGCTGGATTTCCAGGATCGTATACGGTCTGGTAGGAATCTGCGGACTCTATCTCCTGACCTTCTACGGTGATTCCGACACTGTCTCAGAAGAATCCTGAGCTGACGTCTGAAATCAGATATCATAATTCTATAATCCTTCCGTGAACAAGAGAGTGCATCCAACGCTCTCTTGTTTTTTATATGATAGAAAATTACTCAAAAATGTTCCAATGATTGATAGAAAGACTCCTCCAGACAAAAATCTTTCTTATTTTATTTTATCCGTACACAGTACACAAAAAAGACTCCGGAAATCTCCGAAGTCTTAAGCAAGAGCGATAGACGGGGCTCGAACCCGCGGTCTCGACCTTGGCAAGGTCGCGCGTTACCAACTACGCCACTATCGCACAAGCGGGTGATGGGAATCGAACCCACGTATCCAGCTTGGAAGGCTGGTGTTCTACCATTGAACTACACCCGCAGATATTTAATTGTAAGAGCGATAGACGGGGCTCGAACCCGCGGTCTCGACCTTGGCAAGGTCGCGCGTTACCAACTACGCCACTATCGCATAAGCGGGTGATGGGAATCGAACCCACGTATCCAGCTTGGAAGGCTGGTGTTCTACCATTGAACTACACCCGCACAGCCTGTTGTCTGTACGTCTCTGTCTCATCGACGAAGACTAGTATATATGATGATTCTTCATTTGTCAACACTTATTTTAAATTTTTTATATTTTTTTGACAACAGGCACAATTCTGTTCTTTTCCTTTCCTGTTTCTTTTGACAGACTCTAAGATTTTCCTGTAATATATAGTAACTATATACTTGATATTACCTGATAAATTTACCCAAACACCCGAATTCAGAATACTTACCTGATTTACTCAGAAAACTTTATAATTTAAGGAGGAGATAAATTTGAAAAATCTGGAAACCATCTGGACTGAAGCAGCAGCCCAGGGAGAGACATTAAAAGAATACCCGCGTCCGGGTATGAAACGAAAACACTGGATCAATCTGAATGGTATGTGGGATTATCTGATCACAGATAAGCGTATTCTGCCATATCAGTTTTATGAAAATGAATATTTTCCATTCGATGGTCAGATTCTGGTGCCATTTTCACCGGAAGCTCCGCTTTCTCAGGTAAACAGACAGCTTCTGCCTGATGAAGTCCTATGGTATTCCCGTGTGGTCCAGCTTCCGGAAGGCTGTCTGGATGTGAGCAGTCAGCGGCTTCTTCTGCATTTCGGTGCTGTAGATCAGATCTGCAGCGTGTACATAGACGGTAAATTTGTGACTTATCATAAGGGCGGATATCTGCCGTTTACCGTGGATATTACAGATTTTGTTTCCGAAACTCTTATCGTCTCGATTCTCATCAGTGTCCGTGATTTCAGCGACACTTCCTACCATGCAAGAGGCAAACAGCAATTGGAACGCGGGGGTATGTTTTACACTGCACAGAGCGGAATCTGGCAGACTGTGTGGATGGAAATTGTGCCAAATGAATATATAAAAGATATCCGCACTACCCCGGATTACGATAATGGTCAGCTTCGCATCAGGGTTCGTACAGCTTTCACTCAAAGCCAGAAGTCTTTCCATACAATTACCTGCCGGATTTATCAGCCTGTTTTTCTGAACGAAGAAGGACTCACAGATGCTTTACTGAACAACGAAATTACTTCTGCGGTCATACATCCAGGCAGGGAAGCCACCATCGCCATTCCGGAAGATGCGCAGAGATCCTGGACTCCGGAGGAACCGTGGCTGTACCCTTATTCTCTCGAATACGGCGAAGACCGCATTCTCGGCTATTTTGCCCTCCGCAAATGCGATGTCCAAATGGCAGAGGATGGCTATCCCCGTTTCTTCCTGAATAACCGGCCTTATTTCCAGAGCGGTGTTCTGGATCAGGGTTACTGGCCGGACGGACTTTACACAGCACCTTCTGACGATGCACTGATCTATGATATCCAGGCAATGAAGAATCTTGGCTTTAATATGCTCCGCAAACACGGCAAAGTCGAATCTGACCGCTGGTACTTCCACTGTGACCGCATGGGAATGCTGGTATGGCAGGATATGCCAAACGGCGGCTCTGACTATCAGCACTGGTTTGTCACCTACCTGGCCACATTACTGAACTGGACACGGATTCCGGTAAAAGATATCCATGCCCACCTTCTCTCCCGCACAGACGAAGACGGCCGTCAGGAATATATCTGTGAACTTCGTGACATGATAAAAAACCTGTACAATCATCCTTCCATTGTCACATGGGTACCTTTCAATGAAGGCTGGGGTCAGTTTTCTACAAAGAAAGTAACCGATTTCATCCACAAACTGGATTCTTCCCGTCTGGTAGATTCCGCAAGCGGCTGGTTCGACCAGAACTGTGGCGATGTCAACAGTCTCCACTATTATTTCCTTGGACTTCCAATTCCAAAATCAGACCGTGTGCTTGCACTTTCTGAATTCGGCGGCTACTCCCTTCGCATCCCGAAGCACAGTGCATGCAAAAATGTATATGGATATAAAAAATTCAAGACCAGCAGGGCTCTGACTGACGGATTTTCCAGGCTGATGAAAGATACGATTGTACCTTCTGTAAAAAAGGGCTATTCTGCGACTATTTATACACAGCTTTCAGATATTGAAGAAGAAACGAACGGTCTGATCACTTACGACCGTAAGAAAGTAAAAATGAAATCGTCAGTTGTACAAAAGTGGAATGAAATCTTAAAAAAATCTTTATAAAAATAAAAAACAATCCTGAGCAAGATGCAATTCTTAAAAATATTGCACTTGTCAGGATTGTTTTTTAGTCAATCACGATTTTTTGTAAGAAAACTTCCCTGAAAAATATCAGTTCTCCCAGTCCCACACATTCGTAGCTTCCACTGCGCTTCTCGGTTTCTTAATCACAAGTTCCGGGCTCTTTGCACTGACTTTTGTGTTTGCAGGGATAGATTCTGTGATAAAGGTGTTACCTCCGATGATGGTATTCTCACCAATCACAGTTTCTCCGCCCAATACAGAAGAATTAGAATAAATTGTCACATTATCTCTGATGGTTGGATGTCTTTTCACATTGGCAAGTAATTGTCCCTGACGGGTAGAAAGCGCACCAAGAGTCACACCCTGATACAGCTTGACATTTTTTCCAATCTCTGTTGTCTCACCGATTACAACACCGGTTCCGTGGTCAATAAAGAAATATTCTCCGATGGTCGCACCCGGGTTAATATCAATCCCTGTATAACCATGTGCATATTCAGACATAATTCTCGGAATAAACGGCACATTCTCCAGATACAGAACATGAGCCAGTCTGTATACATAAATCGCATAAAATCCAGGATAAGAGAAAATAATCTCTTCTTTACTCTTGGCAGCCGGGTCCCCGTCGAATCCTGCCTGCAGGTCAGTTAAAAGCATACGCTGAATCTCCGGTACGTTTGCAAAGAATCTCTCTGTAATCTGCTCTGTATGTTCCTTCGCCTTCTGTTCTTCTTCCCCCTGATATAAAAACGCAATCTCAATCTGCTCCTGTAAGCAGTCATACAGATCATTCAGGCGGTATGCCACATAATGCTCCGGGAACACACTCGCACTGGAATCCACACTGAAATATCCAGGAAAGATAATAGATCTCATATCTTTGATGAAGTTAATGATTTCTTTCTTATTCGGAAGACGTTCTCTGTCCCTTCCCAGAAAAAGTTCTTCTTTACGGTAAGTATCTGTCAGCTTCTCAACAGCTTCCAGAATGGTTTTCTTTTTATCTGTCATGATTTTCACCTTATTCTGCTTTTTATCGCAACTGCTTTTCTGAACTGTTTCCTATCTGTTCTGTCAGCCAGGCGAAAAAAATCATCCGCCCGGCTATGCGGCTTTACATCGAATCACTGCTTCGCATTTATCAGTCTCAAATATTATCAGCATCAGAATAAAGCAGATACAGTTTGTTATTATCTTATTACAGTGAAAACAATTCGTCAATAAAAAAGAATTGACCTTTCCGCGAATTCCTTATATAATAAAAAACAGTTCCGGTTGCACCGTGGAACTGTTTTTTTCTTAATATGGAGATGTACCCAAGTGGCTGAAGGGTCCGCACTCGAAATGCGGTAGGCCGGGCAACCGGTGCGAGGGTTCAAATCCCTCCATCTCCGCTTTTATTATAATTTTTCTCAATTATTTTTTATAATAAATGCATAATAACCTTGACAATCGTCGCTTTTATATGTATAATTGCAACAGTAAAAGAAATTTTACAAAACAACTGAAATAGGGGATTGGTCAAATGGTATGATAGGGGTCTCCAAAACCTTTGGTGGGAGTTCGATTCTCTCATCCCCTGCTCTTAAAAAGTGCTCGAAAGCCTTGTATTTACTGGCTTTCGAACACTTTCGTTTTTTGTCAAAATCAAATCTGTTAAAACTTGATTTTCTGTCTTAAATGATAATAGGGATAAGTAGGTGAACCAAAGAGGGTTCCATACATATTGTCATAATAAAGGCCATTGATCATAACAAAAGCATGATTCTCCAAAGCAGTGATCACATAAGGTTCATAGCCCAATTCTTTGGCAACTGCTGCCAGACAGCTGGCTACGCCATAGCAATTTCCGGTAAGATTTGTCTGAAACATATCCAAGGCATATTTATATACCCATGTTTGTGTTTTAAATTCAGCCTCTGTTGGGCGTTTCCAGGGAGTATATTTTATACCACATAATATAGTTAAAGCAGGCACGAAGCTTCCGGTAGTTATTCATATTTTTGGTGGTATGCGCTGCAATAAACTTTTTGGCTTCCAGCATCTCTCTGGCCTGAGTAAGATCTGCAGCCCCGTTTTTATTAAATTTAATACCATCTATTTTCGTATTTACCGCACATTTTCCATTGGAATATGAATAATACATTTTATTTTTATATTCATTCCAGCCTTTGACAGCTCTGCCCTTAGTATCTACAAAATAGCTGATATTTTTAACCTTTACTACTGCTTTTTTAGCAGGGGAAAGTCTGCGTGCATTTTCATCAAAAACATAATATACACCCTTCACTTTATAATAACCATTTGTAGCAGCTTTTCCATTGGACTTGAACCAATAATAATGGTTTTTCACCTTCTTCCAGGTATTTGTAACCATTTTACCATTGATATAATAGCGATAGGAATTTCCCTCTTTCAAAAGCCCCTTCTTTACAATCGGTGTTGCTTCTGGTGTTATTGTTATGTCCGGCTCCGGTGTTACCGTTGGATTGACGATCTCTGTGGTATCATTTCCGTTTACCTCTCCAACCTGAGCAGCATGAATTCCGGTATTTCCAGCCATAACTGTAAACGCCACTGCCATCAGCAATATCACTAATCTGAATACAGACTTCCCCTTTCTGACTTCTTCTCCTTCATTCACCTGTCAGTTTATCCACAATGGACATGGAATCTGTATTAACTGAGAAAGACAGATTTGCCTGATGACCATCGTACATAACATGACAGGTCCGCACATAAAGATAGCTTCCATCCATAGTCATTCTTGCTGAACCAAACTCAAATGGATATTTTGTATTTTCTCCGTACAGGCTGGCAGAACCCTGCACCTTCCAGTCCTTGGAATATTTCGTCACGCGATAGACCTCTGCTGAATCGTTCTTGTCAGGATTGCTCTGTCCTGTAAGGATATAATAACTGTTTCCACTTTCATAAAATCCACCAAATTCAGGAAGTGCCAGCGGTACCGTAACTGTACTCTGTATATTATAGGAAGTATCATAATATTCTACCAGCGCCTTTCCCTCAATTGCGCCAAACTGTACACGCATGATCCTTCCATCCGGACTGGTGGCCAGATAGGAGGATACACGCAGTCCAAAAGTAGGATAATCCTGGCCTTCTAGATTTGAAATATTATAAAATTTGCAGTTTGTTTTCACTGACGGATCTGCTTCTAACTGGGCTTCTACAATAGAATTTTTGTATCTGGCAGCCAGTGTGCTGTCAAGACTTTCCGGATCTTCTGCTCCCGGAACCTATTCTGTTTCTCCCTCTGCGGAAAACTCATCCGGAGTTTCTGAATCAGAGAATGTCTCTGATTCTTCCTGTGCACTGAATGTCTCTGTGTCATCCGCCACATCCGGGGTTTCCTCTGATACTTCAGAACTGTCTGCTGCTTCGGAAACTTCTGCTGCCTCTTCCTGCTCAGACAGTTCAGTTATATTTTCCATACCAGATGAAAATTCAGCTGCCTGTACTCCTGATCCTCCAAGCATACACAGGGACATCATAATTGATAAAGCTTTTACCATTTTGTTTTTCATGTTGTTTTTCTCAGACTTTTGTTTGTTCTTTGGTTCACTTATGCATAGTCAGTTTCTGTCTATGCAGCATACTGTTTCAGCACATCATAGTAATAATTAATCCTTTTAGCATCCTCTGTACTGCCCCCAACATCCGGATGTGCAGTTTTCATAAATTTGCGGTGCTTTGCTTTCAGCTGATCTTCCGTAAATGGTGTCTGCAGCCCGAAATATTTCAATGCAACATCATAATCGCTGGCAGTCTGTCCGGCCTCACCCCCTTTGCTTTCATTTTCAGTCTTACTGCTATTCCAATTCTGTCCACTGCTGCCATAGCCTTGCTCATCAAAGTCGTAATCCTCATAGTCAGCACTTGCTGACTGGCCGCAATGTCCCAGGTACAGAACAGCTGCTGTCTTGAGTACTTTGGCAATAATCCCTGCTACCAGACGGATCAATGGGTAAAAAAGTCTCAGGACCAAAATCACAAAGATCAATGATAGCGGATCCATAACCTCCCCCAGCATTTCTCCTCCAATCTTCAGGCAGGCATAAATGGCCCCGCCAGTTGCAACCAGGTCATTCTGGTTTACTATAAATCTTGCAATCCCTATTAAAATTTTCTTCATGATCATTACCTCCTGAAATTCCTGTGATTTCCTGTTTTCTCTGATTTCGACCTGCTTTCTTATCGTTGTCCCAGATTACCATATCTGCGGGAAACATAAGGCCATACTACTTATTCCCCAGACGATAAACACACCAGCTATAAACAAGCCGATTGCTCCAAATGTATACAACAATATAAAAAATAAAGTCAGCACAAATGCAATTACCTTTGCAAAAACTGCACAGATGAGAAATTCTATTACCAGCATAATCCCTTCACACATAATCCGCTCTGCTGTTCCAGCACTCTTATCCTTTTTGTATTCATCACGAAATACGAAATGTGTACCAATAGCCATAAGTACAAACAGTACTCCCAGCACTGCCAGATATCCTGTTTTTCCTGCAAAAAAATCCGATAATTTTTGAAAAAAACTGGAATCCCGACTATAAAATTAAATAATTTTTCACCCATCTTTATTTCTCCTTTCCAAATTCCATATCATGAACAAATGTCAGGCGGATATTCGCAATCCACTTCGCTACTTGCTTCGGTTAGCGCTTAGGGGCAATTGCCATCATTATGCAGACAATAAGAAACGCAATCACTAAAACTTTCATATAAATAAGTGTACCTATGATATAAACAACTCCCGACAGAATAGCAAAGACTACTCCGATTGCTGTCAGAAGCAGTCTGGAAGCCAGAAAGCTGACCCCAAAGGACACCACCGCAACAGCCACCAGCCTAAGTACCCAGAGAGCTTTTTGACCAGTACAAAACATAGAATATCCCCATATCACCAAAGGAATAAACAATACAAACGTACCGATCAGCCAGGCATTTCTGCTCTCCAGACTGTCTCCTATATTCAAAAGATTTCCCCCGATATGATCCATTGCCTGTTGTAAAAATTCCATACTTTATTTCCTCCTGTTGTTTCTTCTTCAATGATTCTCAGTTTCCGGATATGATACTCTTTTCTTTTCTCCCTCTGCCAACTACCCGGCACAGCCCCTTCCAGCAGAGCATAAGCTCCGGCCAGAACTGTACGATAACCGGAATGCAGATAAAGAGGTAATATACATTTCTTGGTGCATATGCATCCATCTGTGCGATTATTCCGATCCATACTGCAGAAAACAGAAAAATCTTTGGCCATACTCCGAATTTCTGTATGTAACTGCAGCGGTTATACTTACGATTCAATAAGCAACGACTGACATATGCACCGATAGGGTAAAATGCCAAAGTCAACGGAAGACTTTTGGCCAGGTAAATAAAACTATTGGTTCCCTTGTAAAGACCTTCCTCAATAGGATCGATATGGTTAAAAACTTTAACAATTACGAACCACAATACTGTGTTGATCAGCACATCCATAAGTTTCTTCCATGTGGGAACACAGGAAAGCAAACCATAAGCTTTTGAATATCCAGCCTGGAAAACTTTCCTGGATTTCTCTTTTCCAAAATTTTCTCTCATCCTCTCATCAAATTTTTCTTTACAGTTTTTCATATTCTGATTCTCCTTTCTGTTTTCTGCATTTCTTGCTTTCTACTCTATAGACGAGCGAGGTGGTAAGCAGGTTTTAAGTTTTTTAAAAATTTTTATTTTTTTACTTTTTACTGCTTTTGCAGATTATGTCTTTCCTGCTTTCTACTCTATAGACGAATGACATTGGGGACAGGTTTTATATTTTGGAAAATTTTTTTATTTTTTTAAAATTTTTTTCTGATGCCAAAAGGCAAAAAAAGACCACCGGCCTGGGATAAGCCGATGGTCTTAAATAGTCGTTTAAAAGTGATTCAAAGATATATGTTTTTATTTTGTTATGGATTCTCGTTTAGTAAACATATGTATAATATGCACTGGTTGGTGCAGATTTTAATGTTTTGGAACCGGATTTACGGTAAGCCACAATTTTATAATAATAGTATCCACGATTTTTCAGAGACTTCTTATCTGTGTAGCTTGTTTTTCTCTTTACAGTGGCAACCTTTTTATAATATCCATTCTCTGAGGTACTGCGATAGATATAATATCCAGTTGCATTGCTTACCTTTTTCCAGCGGAGATTCGCACTGCGTGTACCACCCTTCAGAGAAGTAATTTCTGTGGCACTGAGTTTACTGGTAGCCTGAATGTGGTACAGATCAAGAGAAGCATCATTCCAGTCTGATATCTTTATGAGTAAGTCCCCTGAACATCTTGGTATCGTCAAGGTTTCATTTGTAGAAATATAATAATAATCCAAAGATTTTCTGCTCTTATACTCAATAAATTCAATCCGCCATCTACCTGGATTAGCAACTGTATCATCAATCAAAAACTTTAAGGAAATACCATTTGTTCCTTTTAATTTGAGCCGATAATAATCCACATCGTAGGAGTCATATAAATTTCCAGTATATTGCTTATTTAAGGAAATGATATTAGCATTGTTTAAATTTTTATCACCATAATATCTTTCTTTTTCCCACTGATTTGAAGGCGTATAGTTTACTTTTAAATTATATGTACACTCATCATTCCATGGTGTAATACATATATAATACTTTCCCGGTGTCCATCCAAATTGATAATCCGACCAAGAATGAGCTCTCCAACTTCTTAATTCTCTTCGGTTTGCATCATAAAGCGTAACATCCCACTTACAACTACCATTAGAAACGGTGGCATCCGGTCTGATTTCTATATGTGATTCACCAGGATTCTGAATAGCAAACTGATACCAGTCCTCATCGTAACTATCACTTGGTTCTCCTTTCATCCAGGTATTCAGTGGAAGCTGATTTGCAGTGGCCGGATTGCCATTTGGCTCGCTTTCCTGCAGCATATCTTCTGCTTTTGCTGTGACAGCAGGATTCACTGCTGTCACGCACAGGGCCATTGTCAGTCCTGTAAACATAATTTTTGCCAGTTTTGTTACTTTCTCTCTTAACATAAATTTGCTCCTTTCTTATTTTGACTTCATTTTATTTATCCTCAATCATATGTTCATCTGTTTAGTCAAGCGGATATTCGCAATCAGCTGAACATATTGAAAAGAGAATCCAGGGAATTGCTGTAACTGTCATAGGAACTGTTTACAATAGACTCAATCTTTTCTACAACCCCTACGCCTACGAGAAGACATATCACTAATGCTACAATAACCAACAGAATAATAATGATCCAGAAAGCATATACTCTCTTGTCTTTGTCCATGTTGGTAACTGCAGTATAGGAAGCATATCCTACAAAAGGTGTCAGCCCAATTGCATATACCAGACCCAGAGTAAAGGCAACAACCGTTGCAATACTTGGGGAAATAATCATCAGTACACATATTACTGCAGTGATAAGCAGATCAAACACTGCCTGAACCCCTACTACAGAGTACATTGCCTTTGGAGCTGCAGAACCGCCAAATGCTTTTGTCATCATAGTCATAATCCCAACTTTGATCATATCAAAACCAATGGTAGCAATCAGGGACAGTACGATCAATGTCAAATATGGCATCTTAATATCAAAGAAACTGAAGTATCCATTGGAGGCAGATGCGATTTTTCCTGCTGTCACCATAGACAGGATCAAAACAATAATGGTTGTAAATATTGCTTTTACAGTGATAAAGCGAAGTCCACTTTTGCCAGTGCAATCGCCGGACATTCTGACAGCCTCTGATACAGGTCTCTTTAATACACTGCCAGCTGCTCCCAGAAATGTTTTTGCACTTCCCAGTGCCTCCGTACCTTTTTCCCTGGCCCATTCTGCTTCTCTGGATCCTCGCATGTTGCCCTGCTGATAGTTCATATTCTGCTGATAATTGCCATTCTGCTGGTACTGCTGTCCCTGCTGATAATTAGCATTCTGCTGATACTGCTGTCTCTGCTGATAACCGGCATTCTGCTGCTGTGCTGACTGGCTCTGTGTTTCGGTTTTCTGATTCTGCGGTGAAGCTGACGGACCTTTCTGTGAATCTACAGGCTTAGGCTCCTCTGTCTGTTCTTTTTTTACCGGCTGTGGCTCAACCTTTGCCTGTGGTTGCATCTTTGGTGCACTCTTTGGCTGCTGACAGGTGCAGATTTCTCCTTCTTCCAGTTTTCTTCCACATTTTGTACAAAACATATTCTTTCCTCCTCTTGTATTTCTTTATTTCAAGCGAATTGCAGATATCCGCAATTCGCTTCAATACTTGTTTATAAGCAAATAACTATTTCTAAACTGATTCCACTACTTATTGCTTCGTTTATTCAACCTCACCATCAATAAAATGCTGCATATCCTTTTTATCAACTCCGGAAGCATGAACTACTTTCATCAGTTTTGTAAAATCATAATTATTCCATGTAGGGTTATCCTTCGGATAATAAATCATGGTTGTAGTATCCGGAAATACGGTATCTCCAGGATTTTTAGCTATTGTATCATCGGAAATCACAGGTGCATCACCTGTAAAAAATACTTTATTCATTCCGGTAGAGCCATATCCAAAAGCACACAGTCCCAGTTCCTGAAGCTGCTCAGAAAACACAACCTGGTCTGCAAAATGGCCATTTCCGAACGCAACGCTTTTTATGGTTTTAACTGTAGACGGAATATAGATTATCCCTGCATCTAATGTACAATCCTCAAATGCCAGATTACCTATAGATTCCAGCTTAGAGTTTTCGCCTATTGTCACACTCTTTAAGTCATAGCATCTTCTAAATGCCGCATATCCGATTTCTCTTACACTGTCCGGAATATTTACCTCTGCAAGATTGGATTCTGTAAAAGCGTACTCATCAATTTTTTCCAGAGATTGTGAAAGCGTAATTGTCCGCTGCACACCTGGGTCTGCGGTTCTGGGCATAACTCCGGAAAAAGCACTTTGCCCTATTTCCTTCACACTATCTGCCATGGTAATCTCTTTGACATACCCCATCCCCGCAAATGTACCCTTTCCAATCCGGGTAATTCCATCTCCGATGGCAATTTTTCTGATCTGCGCCTGATAAGCATACCATGGTGTAGAGTCACTGCTCATATCTGCAACATCCGCAATTTCTCCTTCACCGGTAACTGCCAGAGTACCATCAGCCCCCAGGTACCAATGCACATTATCACCATAGGTGCCCTCCTGAATTACATCCTCCGGAATTATATTTTCCTTTTCATTACTCTCTGTCTTAACCGATGTATGATCAACAGGCTTTTCTTCCGCAGGCTCTGTTACTTCAGCTTCAGGTTCTTCTGTACTTTCCGTTTTTTCTTTCTCTTTCGGTTTTTCTACAACTTTTACCACCGGAGCATCCTTCTCTTCCACAAAATTCTGGATCACCGGAATCTTGTCTGCATTTTTTACCACTCCATAGGTAACACCACCACCGCCTACTACACCGGCGAGGATCACTGCTGCCACCTTCAGCCCTGCATGTCTGGCTGTAGTGCCGGCGGCAGCTCCCACATCTTCAGAGATTTCTTTTTTATTTTTAAAACAAAACATACTTTCTTCTCCCACATCTGTCAGGCTGCCGGGTCACTGTCCCATTCAATAATGTATCCACTGATTCCACGGGAATATTCCCAGCCCGGATCCCAGTTATTGCCTTCCATATCAGAGTCATTCCAGGTATTTGCCGGACTTGATGTACAGAGATAATATTCCGCAGAATTCATAAAGTCCGGCTGTCCTTCCGCAAAGCTGGTATAATCCCAGGCTTCCCCTGTAACCCAGCCCCAGGCTCCACTCTCATTTTTCTCTCCGCCCAGCCAGCAATAATTGTCATCCGCAGGATTGATATTTTTTACAATCCAGTTATTCTCATCTGCATCTGTAATGGTTACTAAATGTCCACCCTTTCTCTCACATCTGCTCTTTGCTTCCTCCCAGGTAAGTGAAATATCAACTCTCTCGTAATAATGTCCATTATATTCCTTTGCATCTGAAGGAAGGGTTTTCAGTTTTGTGGGCTCACTTGATGTGTCCACATCCTCCACGCTTTCTTCTGGAGTGTACTGATCAAGCTTTGCTCTCACGCAATCATTATACATAGCATCACTGGTATCATAGCCCCAGTATGTCCAGCTGTAATTATCATAATCTCTTTCCGGACCGGTTACTGTATATTCATTCTCAGGTTTGGAATAAGAGGAACAGTCTACAGTAACATTTCCCTCTTCATCTGACATCAGATTGCTAAAACAATAATATGTATAATATGTATTTACTTCATCATAAAGAGCCTGCTGAGTCTCAGCATAATTTTCAACATCTACCTTATAGCACAGGTATACCATATTATTGTTGGAGGTGTCATAATCGTCTGAATCATAATAATAGTAATAGTCGTCATCTTCTTCCGTTGGTTCGAACTTGGCATTCAGAAAATAGTTTCCTATATATTCAGCATTCAGTAAGGTAGAGCCCTGATCTGATGTTTTCGCAAACTCTGCTTTCAGATCATCCTGTGCCTGATTCTTCATTTTATCCAGAACTTCATCTGTTATCTGGTCTGTTGATGAAATATATTCTGTTAATCCCTTTACTTCCACTTCAAGACTGTTTCTTTTTAAAGTCTTTCCATACTCTGTTTCAATAGTAAAGCTATTATCATTTGCAACAACTGTAACCTTGTCTCCATTGGACAGATATCCATTATTGTCTACAGAATAATCCAGTCTCTGACCAATTTCATCATCCGGCTGGGTTATCTCTGCAGTTCCTCTATGATCTATACCAGAAAAAGTAATATCAAAATCTTTAAATGGATCATAAGCTTTCATTTTCTCCAGATCTTTCACTGTATATTTTTTTAAGAGCTTTATTTTTACATCATACAGTGTCTGGATGCTGTCTATGTTTTCTTTGTTACAGGTAAATGTCACCACATCTCCATTACTTAATTCATAACTCTCTGAAGGAGTCATACCATCGTATTCTAGTATATCACTTATTTGTTCTGCGGCATTCATTTCACATAGATTTTGGTATGCAGTCCGTCCCTGCTCCACATCACTGCCATATTGTTTTTTCACCCATTTTTTAGCCTTGCCCTTATTTACGGACAATTTATTTTTATAATCCTTCTGGAACTTATCAGAATCAAATGTAACACTGAGAGTTCCCTTTCCCTCATATCCGCCAAGTGTGATCTCATAATATTTGTTTAAATCAATGGTTGTTTTATGATTTACGATCATTGACACCAGGATAATCGCCACAACTACAGCAGCTGCAATAAAAACCGGCTTTTTGTTTTTCAGATTTCTTTTAGAACCATCCCCCTGGAAATTTTCTGGGGACTCCTTTGTATTGTGTTGCGTATCCGGTTTTTTGATATTTAATTTTGTTCCACATTTCGGGCAGAATGCTGCCGGATTTTCAATCTTTTTTCCACAATTTGGACAATACATACTTTCTTCCTCCGTCTCTCCATCTTTTTTAGTGATACCAGTACTTTTAAAACATTCCAATTACCTTTTCCTCCTCTCTTCTAATCTATAGACGATTGAGAATAGAAAAAGGTTTTACATTTTTAAAATTTTTTCACAGTATGTCAGGATGTTTCGTACATGGACAGGATTGTTCCGTTTTGAACTTTCATATGCAATTGAAGTCCATTAAATTTTAACGGCAGGAATTCATCCCTGTTATAATAATTATACATTGTCTGATCTGTGCTTGTATCAAGTTCTGCAGTATAATATTTTGTCTCCAGAGTTATTTGAAATGTTATTTTTTCCCGGGGCACAAAGCTGCTGTTCTGATAATATTCATCAGAATTCGCATCTGTTACTTTGTGATATGACCAGTCAAAAGTAATATTGTCACCATTATACTCTACCCCGCTAATCACAGCTTTTCCATAGGAATTTCCATCTATGGTCATCTCCTGGGTATTGATCTGTGATGTATAGTAATACACTGTGTTATCCACCTGCCCAGACTGGGAAGCAGCTTCCACCTGTGCTGTCTGTTCCGGTGCTGTAAAGCAATTGTCTACCACGAAGGTATCATTCATCTCCTGAGCTGTTATTTCTTCCCTGTTCAAATTAAACAGGAGGGGAAGGGAAATATCCTGATAAGCAGAAATATTATATTGCTGTATCACGCTGTTAATAAAGTTCTCATCTGTCTCTGCATTGCCGGTAAAGTAACTGGTTCCATCTACTTCACATGCTCCACTCATAGCATAATTGCCTGAACTTACATAATATAGTTTGTGGGTCATCTGTAATTCATCATCTGTAACCTTCACTATAGTATTATAATGAGATCCAGGACCAACACTTCCATGATACATTCCATAACGGCACAGATAAAAATCTGTTCCGATCCGTTCCATTCCAATCTGCTCTTTTACATAGGATACAATCCCATTTAATGCACTGCCTGGCATTTTCAGAGTCTGTCTCTGAAATACCTCCTGATCTTCTATCCCATATAACTCCAACACCAGTACTCTGTTCACTTCCGGATCCGGTGGCGTAACATCATACTCCCAATTTTCTTCTTTGGTACGCAAAAGTAGTAGTTCCTGTCTGCCATCTCCTCCAAAATCTTCCATATGACATCCAAGCATAAGATCCTGTTGATATGCACCCTCATAAGGATGATACTCCAGCTGGGAATTATTATCTATAACCTGCAGATTCTCATTCCTTACATATTCCTCATAAAACTCCTTATAGATTTCCTCATCAGTTTTCGGTGTCTCAGCTTCTGCTTTATCCTCAGTATCTTCTGCGTCTTCAGTATCTTCTTTCTCTTCTTCAGTGTCAGCAGGCTCTTCTGTGTTTTCCTCTTCTTCCGGTTTCTCTGCAACCTTTACTGACGGACCTTCATTGTCCTCTGCTATATTCTGGATCACAGGAATCTTGTCTGCATTTTTTACTACTCCATAGGTAATACCACCACCGCCTACTACACCGGCGAGGATCACTGCTGCCACCTTCAGCCCTGCATGTCTGGCTGCACTGCCGGCGGCAGCTCCTGCAGCTTTTGATGCTGCTGAAGCAGCCTGTGATGCATGATGTACCGTTGATGCTGCCTCTGACGCTCCACTGCCAGCTCCTGTGGATGTCGTAGCTGCAGTGCGCTGCAATGCTGTATGCAGCGCAGTCTGCAGGGTATCCAGCTCGGCTGCTTCCACAGATGTGGATTTTCCAAGTCTGTACAGCAGATATACAAAGAAGGTAAACGGTGCAACATTGTACAGTTTGGTGCCTTTCTTTTCCAGATCCAGTACCAGTTCCTTTACTTTTTTACGTCCATAATTCAAACGACTCTTTACTGTATTATCACTTACCTCCAATATCGAAGCAATTTCCTTTACAGACATGTCCTCATAATAGAACATTCCCAGGACTACTCTCTGATCTTCCGGCAGCTGGTTCAGGATCTCCATCACCAGACGGCGGACTTCCTTTTCATCCATTGCCAGCTCCGGATTCTCGTCAATACGGTCAGCCTCTATATTCTCCTCAAAAGACAAAGCCTCTGTTTCTTCATTTCCCTCATTGCCTGCCATGGCTGTAAAAAGCACAGGCTTGCATTTCTTCAGCCAGTCCTTGGCTGAATTATTGGCAATGGTTTTCAACCAGGGGAGCAATTTACTTTCATCCTGCAGCTGATCCAGTCTGGTAAATGCTTTTACATAGGTATCCTGCAGTAAATCCTGCACAGTATCTTCATCATTTTTAATCAGTACCTTCAGCACTCTGTAGACTGCACCGCTGGTCTGCTCATAAATTTCAGCCAGTGCTGCCTGATCCTGTCTTTTCGCCCTGTCCAGAAGGCTTTCCTCCCTTGTTACAGGATTTCCACAATGTTCACAGAAACGGGCGTCTGCAGGAAGTTCTTTTCCACATTTTTCGCAAAACATTTTTTTCTCCTAATTTATACAATAAACTAATCCTTACAGTGGAATATATAATCCCAGAGATTTTTCCATGGATAAAAGCAATTCCGTATTGTAGTCTATGGCAGCACTATCTACGGTACGGCCATCGATGGTAATACCAGAATAATTAGCTACCATAAAGCTGTCAGAAGATACATTTCCATTATACCAAGGCATAGAGCTGAAATATGATGCCAGTTCCGGGTTATTAAACTGTCTGCCCAGACGTGCAAACATCTCATTACGGATAAAGCAAAGACCCTTATTGCTGTAACCTGCCAGCTCCTCTGCTGTCAGTTGTCTGAATATGCTGTCCGGACATATATAGTCCTCACTGGTACCTGTTACAGTTCCATCTTTATAGAAATCTGGCCGTAATGCAGTATTTGTTCTGGCAGGAACCGGTGTGGCTGTTGGCTCAGGAATTGGAGTTGCAGTTGGCTGCGGTGTAGGACTTGGAGTCGGTGTTTCAGTTGGCTGTGGTGTAGGACTTGCTTCTGCTTTCTCCTTTTTCTCTGCTTTCTCAGATTTTTCTTTTTTGGAGTCTTTTTGGGAGTCTTTCTTTGAATCCTTCTTAGCTTCCTTTTTGGAATCACTTGTATTTTTTTCGCTTTCAGAAGTTTCTCCCAGACCCTCTACTGTATATTCTGTAAGTGGTTTCAGGTCACATCCGTATGCTGCTTCCAGAATTTCCATTCTTGCTTCATCATAGGAAATTTCTACTGTATCGCCGTTGCTCAGTTCTTCCTCAGGCTTTACCTTCATATCCTGTTCCAGATTGTAACCAATGATCTCTCCTGGGGTTTCTCCGGAGTATTCAAACATTTCCTCATAATTTTCATCTATATCCGAGCTTTCCAGACTACTGCTCTCGTCTGCTTTTTTTCTGATGGCTGCTTTTGCTTTCTTTTCATTCAATGTCAGATCCTGGCATTTTTTCTCAAGCTTGTCTCCATCTATTTCCACAGATATGGTTGCGTCCTTATCATTACCAATCAAAGTGATTTCATAACAGGATTTCAGTTCAACAGCCGATTTATGGTTCAGATACAGGAATACTCCCCCTGCTCCTGCAGCAACTCCCACAACTACCAGACCTCCTACTAAAATTCCCTTTTTGCCCTTTTTATTTTTTTTCGCCGGACGTTCTTTTTTCACCTTTTTCTGCGTTTTCGGATTTGACGGCTGTTGTGTCCATTCTTCCTGTTCCCATTGCTGTCTGGAATCCTGCTGCACGTTCCACTGTTGGCCCTTATCCTGCTGTGGTTCCGTCCACTGCGCAGGCTGTATATTTTTCTGATTTTCTGCTGTATTTACTTTCGTACCACATTCCGGGCAAAAAACAGCATCTTCCTCCAGTTTACACCCGCAGTTCGGGCAATACACCGGTACCGTCTCCAACGGGCATCCACAATCCATACAAAATTTTGCAGAATCCTCACACTCTGCTCCACAATTTGGACAAAACATCTCTAATTCCTCCCTCTTTCCTGTTTGCTTTGGTTTGTTACATGTTTTTCCTTGTCTGATTTTTTCTCAATTCTCCCCTGATTTTCCCCCTGGAGAGCCGGTGCACTCTGGGGCATACACTGTATAATCCGCTGAAAGACCATCCACAGCTGTTCCCAGGGAATTGGCAGGTTATCAATTGTATTTTTAATCAGTTTTTTCAAGATATCATCATTCATCTCATCCCTCCTTCTGATATATAGACGATTGAGGGATGGAGTTGGTTTTAAAAAATTCAAATTAATTTTAGCAAAATATTTTTCACAATTCAATACGTCTTACTTTACATAAGATGATTTTACCTAGATTATTCACGGCACAGTCGTGAAAGTGGCTGAAAACCACATAGTTTCTATATTTTAACTGAATATTGCTTTTCACCTATCAGATGAATGAAAAAAGAGCATCCATTTTGTGGTAAAATTAAGGTGTCGAATCTTAAAAAATAACCCAAAGGAGCCCTTTATGAGTATTGTAAACATCTTAGCCTTAGAAAGCAATAGACAGATAAAAATAAATTTTGATGGAGGCGATTTAGCGTTACTGTTCACTGATAGTATCCTGCGAGGTGTTTTTTGTGAGCGAAGGTCACAGAAAACCCGAGACATACGGTGCGAATTTATGCGATTAGCATAAATTCTGTGCATCGCGAAGCGTGTTACTGAGAACGGAGTGAAGTGAACAGTAACGATTTATCCTCCGATGCAGGCTTACTTCTTATCAAAGAATTCGTAAGCAAACTTGGTATTGATAAGCTTTTTGTCAAATCTTTCAAGACCAATGATTCTGCATTATTCAGATATCACACGGATCAGGAAAACTTGCTCCAGATGATATATA
>SKEG01000815.1_pt1 | contig 29160 bp, 27 predicted proteins | sample 4826631 | NCBI WGS metagenome assembly SKEG01 (sample SAMN11008815, study PRJNA524170) | human gut metagenome | biome: Human fecal sample; material: Feces; isolation source: fecal sample from pouch patient p26, p34, p50 | host: Homo sapiens | place: Israel: Tel-Aviv | collected 2016-11-02
TTTAATTAGATTGGCTTTGTGTGCCATCTGTTTTATTTTGCCGTAAAAATGGAGAAAATAAAAGAAGGACCGTAATGCAAAAAAATTTTACATTATCAGTCCTAAATATTATACAACCCTTAATTTGTATTTTAAAGGAGCAGTAAAGTATCTTGACATTAAATATAATTATGTAGTGAAACTTTTGGATGAACAGCCACGCCCTTTGAATGAAATAACGGTATTACATTTTTTAGGACCTACAAAACCATTAAAAAATCAAGCACATATGTCATCTAATCAGTATCAAGCAGTTAAGCTATACCGAAGTTATCGTTATGAATTTAATCAAAAAATATCTATCTTTCATAAATTTAAAATTTCAGTAATTGTAACAATAAGAAATGGTAATGAGATTAATAAATGCCTTGAAAGCATTTTATATCAAGATTATCCTGACTTTGAAGTAGTTATAATTGATGGTAGTTCTAATGACAAAACATATCAAAAAATTAATCAGCTAACTTCTGGTTATCCTAATGTAAAGATAAAGCAGGTTCAAAGTGATGATGAAATGGTATTAATGCGAGAGGGGATTCTTGCTAGTGAAGGAAGTATGATTTATTTTCTAAATGAATCAGCAAATTTAAGTTATGAAAAAGTTTTAACAGATCTAGTGTTACGTAAGCAAGCAGAACTAATTGTGGCTAGTTCAATGACCCTGAAAGATGGAAAATTTTACTTTGTTAACCAGGATTCAAAACTAGTAGATATTTCTAATCTATCAGTGGATGCTACGAAACAACTACTACCTAAAGAATTTGAAAAATTATCAGGAATTTTAGCTGATAGTAAGTTAGTGAAAGATATATCTAATGACGTTACTAAAGAACAATTCATTGACCAATTAGTGAATAATGCTGAAAGTAAACAGTATTGGCACAATATAACTTGGATATCAATAGAGTAGAGTACCAAAGAAAAGTTAAAAAATATTGTAATTTATAAGGGGATTAATGATGACCAAAGTAAGTATAGGGGTACCAGTATACAATGTCGGAAAATATTTGAGAGAGTGTTTAAATTCAATTATAAATCAGACATTTACAGACTTTGAAGTGATTTTAGTAGATGATGGCTCAACGGATAATTCTTTTACTATTTGTCAAGAATATGTAGCAAAAGATAATCGTTTCAAGTTAATTCATCAAGAAAATAAAGGATTAGCAGGGGCTAGAAATACATGTTTAAAGTATATGAAGGGCGAATATGTGACGTGGGTTGATAGTGATGATAGAGTAGAAGCAAATTATTTAGAGAGATTACTTGAAGTACAAGAAGAAACTCAAGCAGATTTGGTAAATGGGTATAACTATGGATTCAAAGACGGAATGATATATTACTATGATTACACTAATATATCACCAAATTTAGAGAAATTTGAAAAAACACCTAAAGAACAGTTTTAACACTATCAGGGAATGATGTTGTGTTCTGGGGAAACCTTGCAAAGAGAAAGCTATATCGAGGAGTATATTGTGCTCAAGGAAAAAATTATGAAGATAATGGGACTAAATTTAAACTATATTTTCGTGCTAATAAGATTGTAATTCTTCCAGAACAGTTATATGGATATCGAGTGAAGCGAGAGGGAAGTATTATGACTGATAAGCTTAGTAGCAAAACTCTAGAAAAAAATTAAAGGAATATAATGATATATTCTTTAATATAGAAAATTTTGTATACTTTATGGAAATTTCACAATCTAAAGATGTTATTGACAGAGTTCATCTACAATATTTGTCACATATGTATAATTTACGAAAAAGTGATTTAACAGGTGTGAATGAAGAAAAATTTGAACAGTACACAGTTAATTACATGAATAGACGAAAAAGGTATTTAGAATAAAAGTTGGCGATAAAGGATAGTGTAGAGTAATGGTAAAAGTAAGTATAGGAATAACAATATATAACGTTGAAGAATATTTGAGAGGATGTCTAGAATCAGTATCTAATCAAACTTTCAAAGATTTTGAAGTAATTATGGTTGATGATGGTTCAACGGATAATTCTTTTAATATCTGTCAAGAATATGTAGCAAAAGATAATCGTTTTAAATTAATTCATCAAAGTAATAAGGGGAAAGGTCAAGCAGGAGCTAAAAATACATGTTTAAAATATATGAAAGGTGAATATGTAACATGGATTGATAGTGATGATATAGTAGATAATAATTACTTAGAAAGATTGCTAGAAGTTCAAGCAAAAACAGGTGCGGATATAGTTAGATGTGTAAAAAAACATATTTGAGGTAATGATGTATATTTTATAATCAAGGCTTTTTACGATAACATATATAAAATGTATAAGAGTAAGGATGAGATTATCGAACCTTCAAAGTTGGATTTATTATTGGATGCTTTGGATAGTCATTTAGTTGCGATCGAATTTTGGGGAACATTAATACCCAGAAGATTGTACAAAGGTATAGCACTTTCTCAAGGAGTAATTCATGAAGATCAAGGTAACAAATTTAAATTATATTTAAGATCAAAGAAAAATGCGATATTACTTGAGGAACTATATGGTTATCGTATTCGCGAGGGGAGTATCATGCATAGCTCTGAAGGGAAATCATCACTTGATAAAGAACTATATGATTTGCAAGTTTGTACATTTAACTGGAATAAATTGATGTACTATGTTGACATAGCCAATTATAAGGTTAAAGAGATGCGTGAAGCATATATTCAGAAATTAGATAAGCAATCTACAGAAATTAATTTAAATGAAGAAGATAAAAAAATATATCGAGAAGCAGTCGATAAATATAAGCAAAAATTAAAGAGATATTGGAATATGTAATAGTAGGATGTGAGTGAAAGTGATTAATTTATTTGAAAATTTTGAACAAAAGGAGTTGGACTTAGCCAAGGCATTTTATATGTCGGAGATAAAGCACCCAACAGTTGTGATGAATTATAGTGGTTTTCTACCACCAGAAGTTGAGTCACCATTTGAGTATTATATAGATCAAAATAGTGATGGTAAGGCTCGTTACTTCAACCAGATAAAACACCCAGACTTATGGGAAGTTAGGGGAAATAATTCTAGTGGTGAAGTTTATCAGATGGATAAGAAAAGAGCTAATATTGTCTATACTGAACCTAAACATCTACGTTTGGTTGAACGCGTAGAATGGTTAAATGAGGCAGGAAACATTAGAAGTATCGACCATTATGATAGCCATGGTAATTTATTCGCAGAAACAGTTTGCGACAATAATGGTAACCATTTATTACAAACTTTTTTTGATGCTAATGGAAAAGAAAAGATTTTACGTGATTTTACAACAGATAGAATTACATTGAAGCTGGATCAAGGAGAAGTTGTCTTTGATAGCTTAGTAGATTTTGTTGTTTACTACCTTAAAGAACGTGGCTATGACAATGATGGTATCTACTACAACTCTTTATCTCTACCTTTATTCGTAAGCTTAAAACTTGCTAATACTGGTAAGGAAAGTGATACCTTATTCTGGAATGAAGATATAGGACAAGAATTACCAGGTAACATGACTTACTTGATGAATAATGACACACGTACTAAGAAGATATTTATCCAAAAGAAAAAGGCTTATAACAAAGTAATAAGCATGGTACCAAATGATAAAAAAGCGATGTTTGATTATTTAGGAACTATCTATCCACATAGTCGTCTAAATAATCAACGTAAGAATATCTTGATTATGACTAACTCTGATCAAATTGAACATTTGAAAAAATTGGTTGAAAACTTAGAAGGATTCCACTTCTACATTGGTGCTATAACAGAAATGTCTAGCAAGTTAATGTCTTTTGATGAATATAGCAATGTTACTTTATATCCAAGTATCGTTTCTAAGATTAGTGAAGAACTATTTAAGAAGTGTGATGTTTACTTAGATATCAACCATGGTGATGAAATTCTAGGTATTACTAGGGTAGCCTTTAGAGAAAATATGTTGATTCTAGGATTTGATAATACAGTTCACAACAGAACCTTTATTGATCCAGATAACATTTACAAGCCAGATCTATACATGAAGATGACAGACAAGATCAGGCAAGCTTTGAGCAATCCAAATGTATTACAAGACTTACTATATAAGCAACGTGTAGCTGCCGATGATGAAACAGTACCAAATTACAAGAAGAAATTAGTTAAGTAGGAAGTTGATAACATGGGAATATATATAACAAAAGTTTGTGGTCTTGGCGGAATTGCAGGAAAAGGACAACAATTAGTTGCGAATGAAGCAAAAAAGCTAGGCATAGAAGAAATTAGAATTCCTTATTATGATTATTTTTCAGAATCAAAGTCAGAGTTATCTAAAAGAATAGACGGAATTCTTACAGGAGTTTCTGAAAATGATACTGTTATCTTACAGAGTCCAACGTGGAACTATCCTAATTTTGAAAGTGCGTTAATAGGACATTTAAAAATTATTAATAATCTAAAGTTAATAATATTTATACATGATATAAGAGCTATGATGTTCCCAATTGAAGCAGAATCTATGCCCTTCTATGTAGAATTATTTAATATTGCAGATGGATTAGTAGTTCCTTCTGATAATATGGCACAGTATCTAAGAGGAAAAGGTGTCAACACTCCTATGGTTATTCAACATCTATGGGATTTTGATAATCAAATTAGTTATAGTGGAATTCCAAACTATAAAAATAAGATAGCATTTGTTGGTGATGATGAAAAATTCATGATTTCTAAAAATTTTCCTACTGATATTGATACAACACTTGAATTATATGGTAGGGAGAACGAACATATGGTACAAGCTGATAACATTCATTATCACGGTTTCCTTGACGAGTATAACTTATTGCAAGAACTACATAAGGGTGGATTCGGATTAGTATGGACAGAGGAAATGTTTTGGAGAGAGTATATGAAATACAATGCTTCTTATAAAGTATCAACTTATCTAAGAGCTGGAATCCCACTAATTGTACATAGTGATATCTCATGTAGAAAACTAATTGAAGATAATCACTGGGGAATTGTGGTAAATTCTCTAGAAGAAGCAGTTCAAAAAGTTAAGATGATGAGCGAAGATGAGTATCATAGTTATGTTGATGCTATTGCATCTACTAAGTACATACTAGAAAATGGATATTTTACAAAAAAAGCTCTAGTCAATGTGATATACAATTTAGCTATGCACTAGGGGAAGTGAAAAACTATGGTAGAAGTAAGTATTGGAATGCCTATTCATAATGCTAACAAGTATTTACGAAATTGTTTGGACTCAATTCAACGACAATCATTTAGAGACTTCGAAGTAATTATGGTAGATGATGGATCAACAGATAATTCATTTGAAATTTGCCAGGAATATGTTGCTAAAGATAGTCGTTTTAAGTTAATACATCAAGATAATAGTGGCGTATCTAAAGCACGTAACACTTGTTTAGCTTATATGAGTGGCGAATTTATAACTTGGATAGATAGCGATGACTGGGTTGACGAAGATTACTTAGAATTATTAGTTAACACTCAAGAGAATACGCATGCAGATATAGTGCACATGGGGTTTAAAAGTTATCGCGATAATAATATTTATGTGGCAGACTTTAAAACATTATATGGTCAGTACGACTATAATATGCCTAAGAAAGTTACAATTTCAGATATATTCTTAAGGAAGTATGGGACTATTACTGTTTGGGGAGATTTAACAAATAGCCGATTATATAAGGGATTTAAGTTTTCTGAAGATAATACTTTTGAAGATGCAGGTAACAAGTTTAAACTGTATCTACAAGCTAATAAGATTGCATTGAGTGATCAAGCAAGATATATTTATCGAATTCATAACGAAAGTTTAACGCAAAATATTATGCGAGATACTGAAGAGTTACAAAGAATCATGTTGACTGTAAATAATTATGAAAAGCTACTATATTATCTAACATTAGCTGATTTCGAATTTGATTATTTTAAGTCTTTATATATTGATTGGTTAGATAATGAAATTGATCGAAGTAATAATGAAAAAATAAGAAATTACTTAGTAAGACATAGACAATTAATTAATTTGAGGTAACAGTATGGTAAAAGTAAGTGTAGGGGTGCCAGTATATAATGTTGCTGAGTATTTGCGACAATGTCTCGATTCTATTAAGCAACAGAGTTTTCAAAATTTTGAAGTAATTATGGTAGATGATGGATCAACGGATAACTCGTTTGAAATTTGTCAAGAATATACATTTAAAGACAAACGATTCAAATTGTATCATCAAGAAAATAAGGGATTAGCTGGTGCAAGAAATACTTGTTTAAAACATATGAATGGCGAGTATGTGACTTGGGTTGATAGCGATGACTGGATTGAAGTGAATTATCTTAAAAATTTAGTTATGGAGCAAATTAGAACTCAGGCAGATATCGTTTCGATGGGATTTAAGATGTTCGGGAATGGTAAGTATTATATTGTTGGTGAAGATATTAGTAAGAAATATGGGGAACTTCAAGATAATATTATTCCTAAAGAACGTGCACTTGCCGATATGTTTAATAATGGAGAATACTTTTTATTACATATGTGGGGAAACTTGATAGACGTTAATCTTTATCGAGGCTTTGTTTGTTCCGAAGATGTAATGTATGAAGATACTGGAAATAAATTTAAATTGTTTTTACAATCTAAAAAAAATGTAGGATTACCTAAGTTAGATTATGTTTATCGTATACGTGAAAACAGTATTGTAGGCCAAGCAAATGATACTAAAAGCTTTAACAAAATGATAAAGGGTAGAATGTCAGTAATAAGTAATATAGAGAAACTAATTTATTATTTAGATATTTCGAAAGTAGAAGTAGACGAAATAGGAGAAGGAGCCAATAAGAGTCTTACTGAGTTTTTAGATTACAGTGATGATTGGACAGAGATAGAAAAAAATGAAAATAAAAATTATATATTGAGAAGAAAGAAATTAATTAATGATGCGATTAATAATTAAAATGACGAAGGGATGATGAAATGGTAGCAATAAGTATTGGAGTACCCATACATAATGCTGATAGTTATTTAAGAAGATGTTTGAATTCTATTATTCAGCAAAGTTTTCAAGACTTTGAAGTAATTATGGTTGATGATGGATCAACTGATAATTCATTTGAAATTTGTCAGGAATATACATTTAAAGACAAACGATTCAAACTATATCATCAAGAAAATAAAGGGCTAGCTGATGCAAGAAATATTTGTCTAAAACACATGCAAGGGGAGTATATAACTTGGGTAGAAGCAACAGATTCAATAGAAATGAATTATCTTGAACACTTAATCAATATCCAAAGGCAAAGTCAAGCAGAGATAGTAATTTCAGGAAGTAAAGAGTATCAGAATCAAGAATTTAAATATGAAATAAGTTTGCGGTCATATTTTTCAGAACTAAAAAAGAAACAATATACAAATACTTATAAGTTTCAAAATCTAGTATTTCTTTTAAGTCAATGGTCATCTTTTTACTATAATTGGGGTAAGTTGATAAGAAAAAATCTATATAAGGGAATATGGTATAAGAATATTAGTTCAGATTTATCAACTCTTGGAAAAGTATATTTACGTACAGTGAATACAGTAGTAACAGGTGAGACTTTATATAATCATGAAAATATAATAACTACAGATGAAAATGATACTAAATTATTAAAACTATATCGAGATAGGAAACAAACTTTAGAGGAATTAATACTACTTAGCGAGTTAATGAATTATGGGACATTTGAAATAAAAAATATAAGTAGGCAACATTTAAATATAGTTTATAAAAATATATTATCTAAACTCACAGAATCTGGTAAGCAAAAATTAGAAGCCTTAATGACACCTTCGCATAAGATTAGGGTCTTGGAAATTGGTGAAACTTTAGACTATATTCTAGAAAATCAATCTTCAGTAGTCCGATTTGGCGATGGTGAACTCTTCTTAATCTCTGGACAGGGAATTGTTTATCAAGCTTATCATAAAGAATTAGCTAAGCGATTAAAAGAAGTATTATTTGTTCAAAGTTCTCCTAATTTAGTAGTGTGTATGACGGATGTAGTTGCTAACCCAGATAATTATAATCAAAAGTCACAAGGATTTTGGAGGCAACTTATATTCTGGAATAAGAATTTATTGAATGATTTAGGAGAAAAAACACAATGGTTTGGGAATAGTTTTATTTCTAGACCTTATATGGATATAGTAGATAAGACACAGTCACAAAGCTATTTTGAAAAGCTTAAGCGTATATGGAAAAATAAAGATGTGTTAATAGTTGAAGGCAAACTGACACGATCAGGTATAGGAAATGATTTATTTGAGGGAGTAAAGTCACTAAAAAGAATCATAGCTCCTTCTAAAAATGCTTTTGATAAATATTCGGAATTATTATCGTTATCTCAAAAATATGGAAAAGGAAAATTAATTCTTTTAATGTTAGGACCAACTGCTAAGGTACTAGCTTATGACTTATCTCAATTAGGATATCAGGCTATTGATATCGGACATATCGATTCCGAATATGAATGGTTTAAGATGGGAGCAACTGAGAAAGTAGCTTTAAAAAATAAGCATACAGCTGAAAATAATCTCGATACAGGTGTTGTTTTAGAAGATAACGATGTATTTAACAAACAAGTTATTGCAGATATAAGTGAAACTGATTAGTATGGTAACAATAATTAAAATTTAAGTGAAAGTGGGAGTTTCAAATGGTAAAAGTGAGTATTGGAGTTCCAGTATATAATGTAAATGATAGTTTAAAGGCATGTTTAGATTCAATTTTGAATCAAACTTATCAAGATTTCGAGATATTATTGGTTGATGATGGTTCAACAGATGGTTCATATAATATTTGTTATGAATATGCTCAAAAAACTGATAAGATAAGATATTCTCACCAAAATCATCAGGGAGATGCTGATACTAAAAATAAGATTTTAAGAGATGCTGATGGGGAATTTATCACTTGGGTAGAAGCAACTGCAACTATTGAACCAACTTATTTAGAACATCTGATGAAAGTTCAAGAAGAAAGCCAAGCAGATATTGTGATTACTGGATTTAAAGAATATCAAAATCAAAACTTAACTCAAACAGTGAGTTTAAAACCTTATTTCCCAGAATTAGAAGGACAAGAGTTTGTTAAAATAGACCAATTTAAAGCTTTATTACTATTTTTAAGTGGTTGGACTTCATTTTTCTATGGTTGGGGCAAGCTTGTAAGTATGAAGGCACATTTAGGTGTGATGTATCCTAAAGAATTTTCTAATAGAGATTTAGCAACAACTTATAAGCTTTATTTACATACTCAAGAGATCTATGTTGATGGTACAACCTTGTATAATCGAAACCTTAGTGATGAACGAGTAACTCTAGGAGATAGAGACCTACTGGCGGATTACGAAGACAAGCAACGTGTATTAGATGAAATGATGATGATTACTGAAATTATGAATTTTAGAGTGCCAGAAGTTAAAGACTTATGCTATCAATATATGAATAAGGCTTATCAAAATACACAAAGGCAATTATCAGAAAGTTGGCGACCCAAATTAGATCAACTTAGAGATGAGCTAGCTTAGAGGTATCGTATGAAAAAGATAATATTGTTAGATGATAATCAAGACCTAGAAGAACAGATACAAACTTTTAAATGCTTGGATTGTTTATCGGATGTTATGTTGTTACGTGCTAAGGGATTCTTGGATAATCGTATAACAAGTATATTTGATGATGTAATTTATGATAGTGAAAAAGCACGTAGGACTTCTTCTTTATTAAAATGGAATGTTCCAATATCAGAAAGCTTTAATATATATGGTGATACTATTTTTACTGAATCTGGAATAGTTAGGGGAAAAATAGTTTTTCAAGGTACAAGTACGTACGGTGTAGTTAAAACGATTATTTGGTTAAATAATCAGGGTCAAGAAGTTAGAAAAGATTACTATAATCAGTATGGTTGGCGATACATGGGTGAGGACTTCAATAATGGTAAGATAATATCAAGAACTTACTACTCATATAGTCAAAAAGTTATAATTATGGAAAATCTTACTACCAATACAGTTCAATTTATGAATAAAGAAGAATTGTATCCAGATTATGAAACTTTAGTGATAGATTATATAACAAAAAAGGGATATCAAATTGATAAATTAATAACAAATAATCATAATATGGCTGAAAAGTTACCAGTTAAAGATAAGTACTTGCTACTTGATAGAGAAAATAATACGGAGAAGATACAAACTTTACTTGAACATGGAGAAATAAATAAAGTAATCAACTTAACTGAAAATAAAAATCTAGCTTTATCTGACGTAGAAGAGTTGAATTACTTGCATAGATTCCCTGAAAAAGCCTGGCATCCAATTGCCTACGTGCATACAGATTCGGAGAATTTAGAACAAATTGAAAATCTAGTAAAAGCATTACCTGACATCATGTTTTATATTTCAGCACGAACAACTATGTCGGATAAACTAATCAATTTGCAATTACACAGGAATGTTATTTTATTTCATGGCTTATCTAATATTGAAGAAAAAGCTAAAGAGTTATTAGATGAAGCAAGCATCTATTTAGATATTAATCATGATTTTTACGATGAACATTTAGATATGGTAAAGAAGGCATATTTTGCTAACGACCTAATTGTGACATTTGATAATGTAAATCATCGACCAGAATTAGTGTTAGATAAAAATGTCTATAAATCACATGAGTTTGTAAACTTAGCTGCTTATATAGAAAATATAGCCAGTGGAAAAATTGATTATCAAGCAGAATTAAGACAACAACAGGAATTAATGAATAAAAATATCTTGGAATGGAAGCAGGTAGTAAGATGACAGTATATACATTTCAATTACCATCGGCTGATAATAGTTTAAAGGGTGGCGTTGAGATCGCACAAGCAGATAGAGAAAAAAGTCTAACTGCTCAACATATTGATAATAAAGCTGTTTTCATCGATTTGCCTACAATTGATGATTTGAAATTTTCTTTGAAGGTAGGTTTTCATGCTCAAAATATTATTTCTATGCATCAATATTTTACTGATTTAGAGAGTCTGATTTGGCAAGTTCCTTTAGAAAGTGTGGAAGCTAAGTTCAAAGCAGAAGAGTTTATATTTGCTAGTCAACAAAGTGACAATCAAAATCATACTTACTATAAGGGCGGGGAAACTATTTATATCAAATTTGAAAATAATAAAGTTCAAAAAGTAATGTTTCTTTATAATGGTTATTTAATTAAGACGGATTTTTATGGATCAGCTAAAGCATATACTGAATACTATACGCCAAAATCTAATGGTCAAAATCTATATGCAGCAGTATATAAACGAGTATTTTATAATCAAGATGGCTCAGAAGTATATACTCATTTTACAGAGGAAGATATGTATGTCTTTAGTAATGGTTTAGTTAAATATTCAAGAAATGAGTTGTTAGCATATTTTATTGAGAAATTATCCCTTACCAAAAAAGATATTTTAGTATTTGATTGGTATAAAGAGTATTTTCCAATGCTATTAAATGTTTCAAAACCAGCAAAAGTAATTTGTAATGTTCATAGTGAGCATATGTTTGAAAATACTTTAGATGGCAACTCTCAGATGGGGATTACTCCAGAGTATGATACGTTATTTAATTATGCTGATAAAATCGATTTATTTGTTACACCTACTAAGGTACAAGCACAAAAGCTACAGAAAGATTTATATAAATTAAGAAGAATTAATGTTCAAGCAACTGATATTGCTCCTGGAGTTTTGGAAAAATTACAGTATCCAGAGACAAAGAGAACACCTTATTCACTTGTGACAGTTTCGAGAATAGACAGTAGGAAACAACTAGAAATAACTATTCTAGTAGCAGTTAAGGCTCATAAAGAGAATCCCAATATTACATTAGATATTTATGGCAATATCAACTCAAATATAGGTTATGTATCGATGTTGCAGCATATGATAAAGATGTATCATGCTGAGGATTACATTAAATTTAAAGGTTATGCTTATGATGTCAGAAAATTATTGACAAATTATGAGGTATTTATCGCAGGTTCTGTTTGGGAAACATTTGGTATATCTACTTTAGAAGCTTTAGGCAGTGGTTTAGCAGTAGTTGGTCTTGATGTTCCTTATGGTAATCAAGAACTCATTACTAATGACCAAAATGGATATTTAGTTCCAGTAAGTGAGAATATTCATTATTTAACTGATCTTATGGCAGAAAAAATTACTACGATATATGGACAAGATAATTTAATGAGATTAAGTAAGGGCGCATATAATTCGGCCACTTTGTATTTACGTAATAATATTGGAAAAAAGTGGGAAGATATTGTAGGAAAGTTATTAGTGTAAAAGATGAAAAATACTTCTAAAGTGTAGAAGACTTATAGTATTTTGGGGTGATAGAAGCAATGGTAAAAGTAAGTATAGGTGTTCCAGTATATAATGTGGCGGAGTATCTTCCTCAATGTTTTGACTCGATTATTAAGCAAACATTTACAGATTTCGAAGTAATCATAGTAGATGATGGATCGACAGATAATTCATTTTCAATTTGCCAAGAATATGTAGCTAAGGATAGTCGTTTTAAATTAATCCATCAAGAAAATAAAGGTTTAGCTGGAGCTAGAAATACGATTATAAAGAATGTTAAGACTGAGTTTATAACATGGGTTGATAGTGATGACTGGATTGAAGAAAATTATTTAAAGTTACTTGTGGATACTCAAGCAAAAACAGATGCTGATATGGTAACAATGGGACATAAAGGATATGAGGATGGAAAGTTTTATATAGCAAACTATGCTGATATGTTTAGTAAATATGAAAACTCTGAAGGTGCCATTTCTGCTAAGTATATGATTGAGGATTTGATAAGATTTAATTTAATGCTTTCAGGATATTGGGGAGGTATAGATAGAACATCTATCTATAAAGGTGTATTTTGCAAAGAAGGATATAATCACGAAGATATTTCTAGTAGACATAAATTATATTTAAGAGCTAATAAGATAGTTGCAATTCCTGATATGATGTATGTTTATCGTGGACGATCTGGAAGTATAACAAGTCAAAAGTTAGGAACGTACAAGAAAGCAAAAGAAATATTAGACACTTTTATTATGGCATATAATGAAATAATATATATAGCAGAATTGGCTAATTTTAATGTGGATATGTATTATAAAGTGGTGCTTGACATGCTAAATAGTGACGCATGGTATATTTGGAAAGTAAACGATGAAGACAAAGATGCTTTGGCTAAATATATGGAAGATTATCTTAAAAGAATTAAATTGAAATTTAAGAGAATTAATTATTTATAAGATGAAAGGAGTTATTTAAAAAATAGGGAGGCGAAGCAATGGTAAAAGTAAGTATTGGTGTTCCAGTTTATAACGCAAATGAATATTTAAGAGAATGTTTAGAATCAATTTTAAATCAAACATTCCAAGATTTTGAAGTTTTATTAGTAGATGATGGTTCAACAGATGGCTCATATAATATTTGTTACGAATATGATCAAAAGAGCGACAAGATTAGATACTATCATCAAAATCATAAGGGAATTGATGATACACGCAACTTAATCTTGCGTGAAGCAGACGGAGATTTTATCACTTGGATTGAAGCGACTGATAGTGTTGAACCAGAATATTTACAACATTTAGTAGATATTCAAGCTAAGAGTAACGCTGATATTGTAATATCTGGATTTAAAGAATATCGTGAAAGAGAATTCGGTCAATCAGTTAATTTAAAGCCATATTTTGAAGAACTAAAAGATAATGAATATGCTAACGTTGATAAATTCAGAGCTTTAGCCTTATTCTTAAGTCATTGGACATCATTCTTTTACAGTTGGGGTAAGCTCGTAAGTATGAGAACACATTTAGGGGTAATGTATCCTAAAGAATTCTTAAATAAAGATCTAGCAACGACTTACAAGTTATACTTACATACAGACAATATGGTAGTTGATGGCGAAGATTTATATAATCATCGCATCATTGACGAACGTGTAACTTTAGGTGATAGAGATATTCTAGCTGATTATGAAGACAAACAACGCGTATTAGATGAAATGATGATGATTACAGAAATCATGAACTTTAATGTTGCTGGAGTAAGAGATTTGTGTAGCCAAGTTATGAATAATGAATATAATGCGGCAATGGGAAAACTTTCAGAGAGTTGGAAACCTAAGTTAGACAAGCTAAGAAGTGAATTAGCTGATTAATAAATATTAGTCCTTATTCTACAAGAGTGAGGGCTTTTTTGATTGAGTTCTAGAAATATATACATCACTAGAAATAGATTTATTTTCAACTTTAGTCCAATGGTAGCTTAGAAATTTTTACGATAAGCGTAAAAACAGCCCTAGACCGCCACAGTGTCTAGGGCTGTTTACATATCTGCATACTAATTTTTCTTTATTATTTTATGCCAATTATCAGTGCAATTAAAAGATTGAGGCCGGGAAAAAACTATGTTTTCAGATGAATTTTAGAAAATAGTTATATTAAAAACCGCTAGGAATCAACGTTTTTAGTAACGTGATTTCTAGCGGTCTTTAAGTCTTGAGACTTTTTTCCCAGCCTCAAATTAATTATTACACTGAATTTGGAGTGAATTTTGTTAAATCGAGCGTTGTAATTACTTAAAAATTTCTTACGAAAAGTCTAAAATAGTGATAATATGAAAAGATAACTAAATTTTGAGGTGATATTTTGGAAGAACTTTTTGAAAAAGCTCCAGTCAAAAAAGTCTACTATCAACTAGCATTGCCAGTAGTATTTAGTATGATTATTAGTATGGTATACAATATCGCTGATACATATTTTGTCGCTAAGACTGGAAACACAGATTTAGTGGCAGGAATTACTGTAAGTTCGCCACTATTTATGTTTATGCTAGCAGTCGGTGACATTTTTGGCTTAGGTGGAAGTGCCTTAATTTCGAGATTATTTGGACAAAAACGATATGAAGAAAGTAAGCATGTAAGTAGCTTTAGTTTTTATGGAGATATAATTTTTACGATTATTTTGACAGTATTGTTATTAGTTTTTGAAGCGCCTATCATGCATCTTCTAGGGGCTAATGCTCAGACTTACCAATATGCAGCTGAATTTTATCGGGTATTGGTAATCGGCTCGGTATTTATTACACTGTCATTAGTTCCAGGGAATATGATTAGAACAGAAGGACTTGCAGTCAAGTCAATGATAGCGACAATTTCAGGAACAGTACTAGCAATTATTTTAGATCCGATTTTCTTATTTGGATTTAAATGGGGAGCTGCTGGGGTAGCCTTCGCTAATATTTTAGGATACGTATTAAATACAGGATTACTAATCTACTTTACTTGGAAAGACAGCAAGTATTTGTCATTCAATCTCAAATACATTAAGGTTAGCTGGCATCATTTTAAAGAAATTATTGCAATCGGCATTCCAAGTTCTGTTACTAATTTCATGCAGACATTTGGAATGGCTTTGCTAAATAACTATCTTGTTATTTATGGTAATGACAAGGTTGCGGCGATGGGAATTACGCAAAAAGTATATGGAATTGTAACACTTGTCTTGGTAGGTTTTGCTTTTGGAGCTCAGCCGTTGATTGGGTATAATTATGGAGCCAAGAATGCAAAGAGATTCCGTGAAGTTTTACGTTATGATTTCAAGGTGGAAGTAATTTATGCGATTATTGCTTCCTTGATCTTGATTGTACTTTCTCCATTTGTAATTAAGTTGTTTATGAATAATCCGCAAATCATTGATGATGGTTCCTATATGTTGAGAGTCTGTCTACTAACAACGCCATTTATTGGAGCTATCTTGGTTTATACTACTGTTTTTCAATCAGCTGGGAAAGGCTGGAGTGCCTTGGTAATGTCAATTTCTCGTCAAGGTGTGGTGTATTTCATTAGTATGGTAGTAATGGTTAAGATTCTCGGCTACCATGGAGTAGTAATGGCACAACCAGTTGCGGACATTTTAACTTGTGCAATTGGTTATTTAATTTATCAGAGAGATTTTCGGAAATTTAAATAAAGAAAAATGCTAAGAACTTGTGAGGGATGGTTCTTAGCATTTTTGCTAGATTAATTTTTTTACAGTTCAACAACTTCTGCATCAATCTCATTAATAAAGCGACTATCATGCTCGATAATCAGCATAGTAGGGCGATACGTCTTAATTAACTCAATAATTTGGTCTTGATTGAAAGTATCAAGATAGTTCAAAGGTTCATCCCAAAGGTATAAATTAGCTGGTTCTAGCAAGCTTTTTGCAAGGAAAACTTTCTTCTTTTGACCAGCACTTAAGTCACAGATGCGGTTAGTAAAGGTATTACGTTCCACGCCTAATTTATGCAGAATATTTAGAAGTTCGTTATATTCCAAGTGATGATGTTCAGCGAATTGTTTGAGATTATCAGTGTTATTATCTTCTAATTGTTGCAAGTAACTGATTTTTAGATTGCTAGCTAGAGAAATATTTCCTTCAATAATCTTAATATCATCTTGTTTCAAGATAGCCCTGATTAATGAAGATTTTCCTGAACCATTATCACCCTTGAGGACTACCTGCTGTCCTTGTTTTAGATTGAAAGAAATCAGCTTGAACAAACTATCATATCCTGGGTAAGCAAGAGTAAGTTTCTCAACATTCAAGATGTCTTGATGGTGACTAGTTTGAAAGTTGATACTCAATGGGGTAATAGTTTCAATATTTGTCAGTAAGCCTTCTTTATCTTTAATTTGAGATTCTATGCGTTTTTGCATAGTAGTTGAACGTTTCATAACTCTAGCGGCCTTGGCAGTGATAAAGCCTTTATCAGCGTGGGAGTTATTCTCCTTTTCGCGTTCAGCACTACGAGCCCAATTCTTCTTTTGAGCAGCAGAAGTTTTAAGTTGGGAAATACTACGTTTAAGTTTTTCATTTTGAGCCAGATTACTTTTATCTTCAATCGCTTTTTGTTCTTCATATCTAGCATAATCGCCTTGTTGCAAGCGAATATTTTGAGCTTCAATCACAAGTGTATGATCAATAACTTGATTGAGAAAATCGCGATCATGACTAGTAATAATAAATCCTTGTTTCTTATTATTCAGATATGTAGCCACTTGTTGACGTGTATGTGCATCTAGATGATTAGTAGGTTCATCAAGTAAAACGAAACTGTCCTTATTTTTGAAAGCTAGAGCTAGCAGTACCTTAGTTTGTTCGCCACCACTAAGGGTATTGAAAGGTTGCCACAACACTTTAGGATCCAATTGAAGTTGCGAAAATTCTTTTTCCAGTTCCCATTGTTCCACGTGAAACTTATCTTGAATAGCGTATAAGGTTAGATTATCTTTATCACTGATTGCTTGAGGAAAATATTCAAAATCTATATTGGCGCTAATTTTACCACTGTAATCTAGCTTTCCTTGAATAATATTTAAAAGGGTAGTCTTACCGCGACCATTGCGTCCAAGCAGTCCTAATTTCCATTGGCTATCAAGTGATAGGGAAACATTGTCAAAGAGTAGATCTTGACCGTTATAGGCGAAAGAAAGATTTTTAATCGAGATTGTCGACATATTATCACATCCTTAAGTAAAATAAAAAGCCTGTCACAGTGGACAGACTCAGGGGTAATAATATGAATAATAGTATGCTATAAAGAAACTACGCCTTTACAGCACAAGGTATACCAATCCATGTTAAACTAAATTCTGTCCACAAAAAATAAATACTCGGCTTTACGAGATTAAATTTGTTAGTCAGAATTAGTTCTTCAATGGACTGATACCTCCGTTCGATATAAGATACTTATAGAATAAATGAAAAAAAGATTGAGGTCAAGTAATAGGGACAATTTTTTGAAAAGTAGAACTTATTTCTGATTTGAAGTCATTCATGATATAATTTTGAAAGATTAATTAATAAAGGAGACATTTTTAGAATGGCATATCCACAATTAGATTTGGCAAATGTAAAAGGACCAAAGGCAACAATCAAAACAAATCATGGTGAAATTGTAATCCAACTTTTCCCTGAACAAGCACCTAAGACAGTTGAAAACTTTGTTGGTTTAGCAAAGAAAGGTTACTATGACGGAGTAATCTTCCACCGCGTTATCAATGACTTCATGATCCAAGGTGGCGATCCAACTGGAACAGGTATGGGTGGCGAAAGTATCTGGGGAGCACCATTTGAAGATGAATTTTCAAATGAATTATTCAACATTCGTGGAGCTTTATCTATGGCTAATGCTGGCCCAGCTACAAACGGAAGTCAATTCTTCATTGTTCAAAACCAAAACGTACCAGCACAAATGGCAGGACAAATGGAAGCAGCTGGTTATCCAAAAGAAATCATCACTGCCTATGAAAATGGTGGTACACCTTGGTTAGATCATCGCCACACTGTTTTTGGACAAGTAACATCTGGCATGGATGTAGTTGATGAAATTGCAGCAGTTGAAAGAGATATGGCTGACAAACCAAAAGAAGACGTTGTAATTGAAACAGTTGAAATTGCTGAGTAATTAAAAATTAGTTTTTAGAGAATCTCTTAATTGTTAGTTGAAAAGCTAATGATTGAGGGATTTTTTTTGTATTGTGATAAACATATGTTGATTTTGTTAGAAAAATATGATATTTTCATTAAAAGATTATTTTAGAAAGGTAGGAATTAAGATGCGACCAAGAATAGCAATTCCAGCTGATACGCTAACAGAAGCAACAAATGTTATTAATGAAAGAATGGCACCCTATGCGCCTAAACCGGTAATTGAAGCAATTGTTAAATCAGGTGGGGTTCCGGTTATTTTTCCGAGTGTTTCTCCAGAATTGGTACCAGATTATCTCGACCTTTTTGACGGAGTTCTTTTTGCAGGGGGAGCTGATGTTGATCCAACATTTTTTGGAGAGGAACCTCATCAAAGGTTAGGGGCAACTTATCGTAAGCGAGATTTATTTGAAATTGAATTACTGAAACAGTCCTTAAAAGCTGATAAGGCAATTATGGGAATTTGTCGAGGATTACAGCTAATAAATGTTGGTTTAGGGGGAACTTTATATCAAGATTTATCTGAAAATCCAGAAGCAACAATCAAACATTCTCAAGATGCACCAGGAAATTTTCCTTCTCATCACGTCAATGTACAAGAAGATAGTCGTCTCTATTCTTTATTAGGGAAGCGACCTTATGTAAATTCTCGACATCATCAGTTACTAAAGAAAATTGCACCAACATTACGTGTTTCTGCCTTTGCTGACGATGGAGTGCCTGAAGCAATTGAATCAAAAGAAAATAACCAAATTTTAGCTGTTCAATGGCATCCAGAAAATATGTTTAAGCATTATGAATATTCTCAAAAGATATTCGCTGACTTTATTGAAAGAGCTAAGCACTAGAAAAAAGCTGTATGAATTGTAATTAATATTACTTTTCATACAGCTTTTGTTATTATTGCACTTCCCAATTACCATAGAATAATTCACGTTTTAAATCTTCTGCAGACATAGGTGCGTCATCTTCAAAGCCTTTAAATTGATAGATAGATTCTAAAGCAGCTTCTTGATAACGTTTGGCACGTCTTAACGCATATTTTTCTAAAGAATTATTTTCAACGTAGCTTAATAATTTAGCACTAGGAGTTGTCTTAGGATTTTCAACTCTATCTTCTAAATCTTCAAGAATTTCTTGATATTCTGGTCCTAACTGGATTTGATTCGCAAAACGTTCAAGACTCTTGATAAAAGCACGAGCCTTATTTTGATATTTACATTGGTCAGTAGGTAATTCTACTGATACATCTTCATTCATTTCATCAGCTTTACCGAGAACTTGGTCGACATCATCAGCCTTTAAAGCAGGGTGCATGATGAAATAACTAGAGAGTAGACGAATAAAGCGAAGAGTGCCAGTTCTAACGCCCACAGAACTACTAGGGTCAAGATCCAACATTCTTAATTCAAGATATTGAACACCTTTTTTAGGAAGATCTCTGAAATCTTTAGTCCCTTTAAAGCGAACGGGGCTATGGAAATCATGGTCAGCAATCAATACTCCTTGTTTAAGTCCTTCTTCAATACGTTTAACATATTTTTGAACATCAACAAAGCAACCACTAAATCGAGTACCAAAGCCATAAGAACTCTGACGAATACTTCTAATAGGATGAGGAAGTTCATCTTCTTTGTCGAAATAGTTGGCTTCAGCAATTGGACTAGCACCAAAAAGATATGTAATAAGCCATCGATAGCGCATAAAGCCTTGAGCTAAAACAGTATAAAGATAGTTCTGGACTTCAATTCTATTTTTGAAACGCTCAGGAAAATTCTCTAAAACCAAGTCAATGATATGATCATCAATACTCAAATTAATATGGGCACCACATGGAGTACCCTTGGAAAAGCCGTGACGCTTGATGAATTCCTTGAGATAAGCTTCTTTTACTGATCCCATTTTAGCAGTTTGAATTGTACTTTTATCTTTAGGCAATTTAGGAGGCATTGAAAGTGGCCAGAGTAGTTCTCCTGGAGCTAATGCAGAACGTAGCACATTATTGATGGCGTAAAGATAATGCATTGCATCAAGTGCGTGACTAGCTACAGGTGTTACAACCTCAGACATTGTTTCTAAGAAATCATTTGTAATCCAAGGGTTAGTTTTCTCATCTCCAATAGCTGACGGATAAGGCTCCTGGCTTAGATGTCCGGTATCATCAACGCGTTGCATTTCAATTTCTAAACCCATAGTAAAGTCAGAAGTCTTAGCAACAGCTTCATTGTCAAAGATTAATTGACCTATCTTACTAAACATAATATCACCTCTGTATAATTAGATAATTTTTAATTTTATTAGCATTATACTATAAAAAGATTAAAAATGAAGTGTTTTTTGAAATAAAATCGCTAACAATTAATTTTTATTTGATTAAAAAAATTATTTCACTTTTTTGGTATTTTACACTTGTCATATATCACAAAAGTGGTATAATTAAAAATGTAAGGAAGTGATGGATATGAAGATTGATATCAAAGCTTACTTGGACTCCAAGGAGCTGACGATTTATCAAGTTTCCAAATATTCAGGTTATGGGTACACGACCTTGCACAAGTCATTCAACAAGAAGCAAACAAGTGCGACATCTCTGAATTTAAGAGATTTGGATGCTTTGGCACAATCGCAAAACAAAGCGATGTGGCAAGTATTGAAAGAACTTGAAGAGCATTATTTGAGTGATGATAATTAAATGAATAGTCGCAGTACCATAAGTCCGTAAGTTTCCAGCAGTCGTCGTTGTTAATTTAGGGGCTATTTTGGTTGCACAAATTAATAAATTAAGAATAAGAAAATAACAGAAACGAGGGATTCTTTATGAATAACACACCTTTTGATAACTTTAATAATATGGATGATATTTTTAATGAATTGATGGGAAGTATGAATGGTATTAATTCTGAACGTCGTTATTTAATTAATGGTCGTGAAGTGACACCAGAAGAATTTGCTCAATATCGTAAGACCGGAAAATTACCAAATAATAATCAAATGACAAGTCAAGGCAAAGTTCCAAATAAAGATGGAATTTTAGCTAAATTAGGACGTAACTTAACTCAAGAAGCTCGTGAAGGCAAGTTAGATCCAGTTATTGGACGTAACAAAGAAATTCAAGAGACTGCTGAAATTTTAGCACGTCGTACGAAGAACAATCCTGTTCTAGTAGGGGATGCTGGTGTTGGTAAGACAGCAGTTGTTGAAGGCTTGGCACAAGCAATTGTGAATGGCGATGTACCTGCTTCAATTAAGAATAAAGAAATTATCAGTATTGATATCTCTGGCTTAGAAGCTGGTACACAATACCGTGGTAGCTTTGAAGAAAATATTCAAAACTTAATTAAGGAAGTTAAAGATAGAGGAAATGTGATCCTATTCTTTGATGAAATCCATCAAATCTTAGGTGCTGGTGGTATGGGCGGTGACAACGGCTCTAAAGGTTTAGCTGATATTTTGAAACCAGCTTTATCTAGAGGTGAAATCACAGTTATTGGTGCTACAACTCAAGATGAATATCGTAATACCATTATGAAGAACGCAGCTTTGGCACGTCGATTCAATCAAGTTACGGTAAATGCTCCAAGTCCAGAAGATACATTTAAGATTTTACAAGGTATCAGAAACTTGTACGAAAAGCATCACAATGTTGTATTACCAGATAATGTTTTAAAGGCTGCTGTGGACTACTCAATTCAATATATACCACAAAGAAGTTTGCCAGATAAAGCTATTGATTTGATAGATATGACGGCTGCACATCTTGCTGCAAAGCATCCTGTTACAGATGTTAAAGAATTAGAAAATCAAATTAAAGATGAAAAAGAAAAGCAACAAGCAGCTGCTGACAAGGAAGATTATGAAGCAGCTTTAAATGCTAAGACAAAGATTGAAGAATTGCAAAAGAAGATTGATAACCATTCTGAATCTCAAAAAGTAACAGCCACAGTCAATGATGTTGCTGAAGCCGTAGAACGTTTGACAGGTATTCCTGTATCCAAGATGGGTGCTAGTGATATCGAACGCTTAAAGGAAATCGGCAAGAGATTAAAGGGCAAAGTTATTGGTCAAGATGAAGCTGTAAATGCAGTAGCTCGTGCTATCCGTCGTAATCGTGCTGGTTTTGACGAAGGAAATCGCCCAATCGGTAGTTTCTTATTCGTTGGACCAACTGGGGTCGGAAAGACAGAATTAGCTAAGCAATTAGCTTTGGATATGTTTGGCTCTAAAGATGCGATTATTCGTTTGGATATGTCAGAATATTCCGATAGAACTGCCGTATCTAAATTGATTGGTACAACAGCTGGTTATGTAGGTTATGACGACAATAGTAACACTTTGACTGAACGTGTACGTCGTAATCCATATTCAATTATCTTGCTAGATGAAATTGAAAAAGCTGACCCACAAGTAATCACATTATTACTTCAAGTATTAGATGACGGTCGTTTAACTGATGGTCAAGGTAACACTATTGACTTCAAGAACACAGTTATTATCGCAACATCTAACGCTGGTTTTGGTAACGAAGATTTAATGGGCAAAGACGAAAAAGAAGACAAGGACATTATGAAGAAGATTGCTCCTTACTTCCGTCCAGAATTCTTGAATCGTTTCAATGCCGTAATTGAATTCTCACATTTGACTAAGGAAGATTTGAAAGAAATTGTTGATTTGATGTTAGACGAAGTAAACAAGACTTTGGCTAAGAAAGGTCTTGACTTGGTAGTAACTGATGCTGCTAAGAACTATCTTATCGAACAAGGTTACGATGAAGCAATGGGTGCTCGTCCATTACGTCGTGTCATTGAACAACAAATTCGTGATAAAGTAACAGACTTCTACTTGGATAATGTAGATGTAAAACATTTATTAGCTGATATGAAAGATGGCGAATTAGTAATCAGTGAAAGAAAGGATGCAGATAAATAATTTAAATTCTAAGAAATTACTAGATATATAGGATTAAACAGCACTAACTTAACTGTAAGACAGCAGTTTTGTTGGTGCTGTTTTTACATAGATTGGAAAAAATTTGTGATGAATATTCGACGAAAAACATTAAAAAGCTTGAATTTTTAGGGGTATAGGGCTATTATAAACTTAGATAAATAAAACGCATTCAAAAGAAAGGATGATTATTATGGCTCAAGAATACAAACGTGTCTTAGTTGCAATTGATGGTTCTAAAGGGGCAGATGCGGCATTACGTACAGCAATTGAAGTTACTAAGAGAAATGACCACACTCATCTAGATGTATTACGTGTTTTAGACTTAAATTCTCTTGAATACGGTGGGGCAGGGATTGCTCTTGACGGTCAAAAGATTTACGAAATTGAACAAGCAAATGAAGGCTATATGTTAAAACTTAAGGATAAGATTGTAGCTGAATATAATCTAGATGCAGATAGGGTTAGTGTTCACCTACGTTTTGGTAATCCTAAAGCAGTTATCACACAAGATTTTCAACCAGAATACGGTAATGATTTAATCGTAGTTGGTTCTACTGGTAAGAACTTTGTACAAAGAATGATTGTTGGTTCTGTTGCATCTTATGTAATTAGAACAGCTAAATGCGATGTCTTAATGGCAAAGGTCCGCGACGGAGAAGATAAATGAGAAAAGTAAAACTACTAGATGTTTAGGCACCTAGTAGTTTTTTGTTTGGAAAAATTAATTTATTTGAAATATAATTCGTGATAACATTTAGTAATTTCGTAAGTTTTGAACTCAGTTAGATCAAGCATAATCGTAATAATACGGTTTAAATGATATCCTTTGTGTGAGAGTTTTTGAATGATTTCTTTAATAATCTGTTCACGTTCTAATTTTTTGGCTTCTTGTATTCTATCCATAATTCCATCCTTTCAAAAGTGTATTTGACTTATTTAAAGTACGAAGAAAAAATGAGATTTCAAAAAAATGCCGCTACTTATTACAAGTAACGACATTTTTATTAGTTATTCATTTTCTTTTGTAAATAGTTAGAAATCCAAGTTAAAACTGTAATTACGATTAAGTACATTAATCCGATAATTGCCCAAACTTTGAAGCCTTCAAGGTTACGAGCGATGATAATTTTACCAGTTTGTGTAAGTTCGAGAATACCAATAATAGAAAGAATAGAAGTATCTTTCAACGTAATAATAAATTGGTTTACGAATGAAGGAACCATAATTTTAATCCCTTGTGGTAATATAATCTTCTTCATTGCTTTACCAAATGATAATCCTAAACTACGGGCAGCTTCCATTTGACCTTTATCGACAGCTTCAATTCCCCCTTTAACAAAGGCAGCAGTATAAGCACCTTCGTTTAAAGTAAGGGTGATGATGCCGGCGATGAAAGCTGGAATCTTAGTACCAGTTAAGCTAGGAATACCGTTATAGATAAATAGGGCAAGTACTAGCAATGGAAGACCACGGAAGATATAAATAACAGTAGTTGAAACTCCTTGAGCAAACTTGTTAGGAATTACTCCTAAGAAACCAATGATAATCCCAAAGATAGTTGCGCCGATAATACCCAAAATAGTTAGATAGATTGTTTTCCAAAGACCGTTAAGGAAAACGCCAGAGTTTTGTTTTAACAAACCAATAAAGGTATGTTCATTGTTGCTATTTTCGTTAGCTTTCTTTTGTTCAGCAATTGTATTTTGGTTGATGTAGCGATTTGCGATCTTATCATAACCACCATTTTTCTTTAACTTAGCTAAACCATCATCAAATTTATGTAGAAGTTCTTGGTTCTTACCTTTCATAACCGCAAAACCGTAGTAACCACTTTGAGCTGGTTTAGTAACAATTTTTAACTTAGTGCCAGTTTGAATAGCATATTGCATTACAGGCATATCTTCAAAACAAGCAACAGAGTTTCCGTTAACAACATCATTGTACATGTTGTCAGAATCATCAAAAGTTACAGTTTTAAAGCCATATTTATCTTTCAATGAAAGAGCATAGTTAGCAGCGGCAGTACCAGTTTTTAAAGCAACACGTTTGCCACGTAGTTGTTTGAGACTGGTAATGTTACTATTTTTAGCAACTGCCATGATGAAACCTGTCTTATAGTATGGCTTTGAGAAATCGAATTTTTGTTTACGTTCATCAGTAATAGCCATCCCAGCAATAACCCCATCAATTTGTCCAGATTGTAAAGATTGAACGGCAGAGTTAAATCCAATTGGTTGAATATTAACTTTAAATCCTTCTTTTTTAGCGATAGCTTTCATTAAATCGATATCTATTCCAACATATTGATTATTCTTATTAGCGAATTCAAAAGGGGGATAAGTAACATCTGTCCCGATATTGTAGGTTTTAGTGTCTGCATTAACATGATTATTATTCAAGTTAGTAAAAATTAATAAAGTACATAAGCAACTGACAATAAAAATAAATGCTTTTTTTAGCATAGGCGACACTCCTAAAAATTATAAAATGTTAAAATATATCTCATTAAGAATACCACAATTTATTATTAAAGTGCAATTTAATCTATAAGTAAAAACATATAAAAAAGCCAGTATGCGAATTGACATACTGACTTAATTAAGTTTGAGGAATTATAATTATTGACTTGCTAAGCATTGACCAACTACAAAGTAGCAGATTGTTTTTTAATGGTTTACGCTGACTTAGCAAGAATAATTAATTAGTCAACGCGGACAACCCAGCCTTCAGGAGCAGGCTTATCACCAAATTGAATTCCTGTTAATTCATCATATAATTTCTTAGTTACAGGTCCAACTTCTGTTTCACTGTAGAATTGATGATACTTGTCACCAACTTGGAAACCAGCAATTGGAGAAATTACAGCAGCAGTACCACATGCACCAGCTTCTGCAAAGTGATCTAATTCATCGATATAAACATCACCTTCTTCAACTTCCATGCCAAAGCGTTCTTTAGCAAGATACAAGAGGGAGTATTTAGTAACAGAAGGTAAGATAGATGGTGATTTAGGAGTTACAAACTTACCATCTTTTGTGATACCGAAGAAGTTTGCAGAACCAACTTCTTCAATCTTCTTATGTTCAACTGGATCAAGGTAGATACAATCGGAGAAACCTTCTTTATGGGCTTTGTCACCAGGAAGTAAACTAGCAGCGTAGTTACCACCAACTTTACTTGCACCAGTACCCTTATGAGCAGCTCTATCATAGTTAGAAACTAAGAAGCGAGTAGGAACCATGCCACCCTTGAAGTAATTTCCAACAGGCATAGCAAAAACAGTAAAAATGTATTCCTTAGCTGGATGTACACCAATGTTAGGTCCAACCCCAATGATTAATGGACGTAAGTATAAAGTACCGCCAGTGCCATATGGTGGAACATAAGCTTCATTTGCACGAACAACTGATTTACATGCTTCAATGAACATTTCAGTTGAAACTTCAGGCATTAATAAGCGACGACAACTGTCTTGTAAACGGGCAGCATTGCGGTCAGGACGGAATAATTGTACATGGTTATCTTTTGTACGGTAAGCTTTCATACCTTCAAAAGCTTGTTGACCATAATGAAGAGCTGTTGAACCTTCATTCATTGCAAGTGTAGAGTCTTCAGTTAAACCTGCCTTATGCCATTCGCCATCTTTCCAATAAGCGCGATAACGATAAGGGAGATCCATGTATTCAAATCCCAAGTTGTCCCAATCAAGAGTTGTTAATGGTTCTTTTGCTGTCATAATAAAATTCCTCCTTAATATGTAAATTCAATAAATTAGAATAAAGAAAAACCCACAGAGCTAGTTGAGCAGTGTGGGTAAAAAGTATATAGTCAATTCACCGCTGCAACTATTAGTTATGTAATCTATACTAGACGCACGATGAATCAAAGTCTTCACTCAAAATTAGCTGAGATATTAGATGACGCATCGTGCATCATAATAATAGCTAAGCTAATTAAAATTATACGGTTGCTAAATCTATTAAAATATGTACGCATAATCATCTACTCCCATCTAAATAATCTACTGAATTAATAATTGCTTTTATTATATCAGTAAATATTAAAAAATCAATATCTTTTTTAATCTTTTTGCAATTATTTAATAAAGCTATAATTTTAAGAGCTAAATAATAGAGTTTGAATTTTTTCTTCCTATTATATGGCGAAAAAATTATTATTCATAAAGTATGCATTGGAGATTTTTTTGAGAAAAACTGAAATTAATTGTTGACGTAACCTAAAAATCAAGGTATAGTATATATCGTTGTCTGTTACGAAAGACGACATCAAAAATAATTTTTAAATTGTTGTTGACATCAATTGATGTTGATGATATGATATAAAAGTTGTCGCAAGATGAAAGTTATGAATATGATTTGAATTTTTATTCAAAAAAAGTTCTTGACAAATATTCATCAAGTGATAAAATATAAAAGTCGCATCAAGCGATTTGGATATATGATCTTTGAAAACTAAACAAAGTTTCGATGAAACAAATGTGCAGGGCTTCTATAAAGAAGCAAAAACATTTGCGAAGTCAATTCGCTAGTAAAAAATAATGAGTCACAAACTTTAAAATGAGAGTTTGATCCTGGCTCAGGACGAACGCTGGCGGCGTGCCTAATACATGCAAGTCGAACGAAACTTTCTTACACCGAATGCTTGCATTCACCGTAAGAAGTTGAGTGGCGGACGGGTGAGTAACACGTGGGTAACCTGCCTAAAAGAAGGGGATAACACTTGGAAACAGGTGCTAATACCGTATATCTCTAAGGATCGCATGATCCTTAGATGAAAGATGGTTCTGCTATCGCTTTTAGATGGACCCGCGGCGTATTAACTAGTTGGTGGGGTAACGGCCTACCAAGGTGATGATACGTAGCCGAACTGAGAGGTTGATCGGCCACATTGGGACTGAGACACGGCCCAAACTCCTACGGGAGGCAGCAGTAGGGAATCTTCCACAATGGACGCAAGTCTGATGGAGCAACGCCGCGTGAGTGAAGAAGGTCTTCGGATCGTAAAACTCTGTTGTTAGAGAAGAACACGAGTGAGAGTAACTGTTCATTCGATGACGGTATCTAACCAGCAAGTCACGGCTAACTACGTGCCAGCAGCCGCGGTAATACGTAGGTGGCAAGCGTTGTCCGGATTTATTGGGCGTAAAGGGAACGCAGGCGGTCTTTTAAGTCTGATGTGAAAGCCTTCGGCTTAACCGGAGTAGTGCATTGGAAACTGGAAGACTTGAGTGCAGAAGAGGAGAGTGGAACTCCATGTGTAGCGGTGAAATGCGTAGATATATGGAAGAACACCAGTGGCGAAAGCGGCTCTCTGGTCTGTAACTGACGCTGAGGTTCGAAAGCGTGGGTAGCAAACAGGATTAGATACCCTGGTAGTCCACGCCGTAAACGATGAATGCTAGGTGTTGGAGGGTTTCCGCCCTTCAGTGCCGCAGCTAACGCAATAAGCATTCCGCCTGGGGAGTACGACCGCAAGGTTGAAACTCAAAGGAATTGACGGGGGCCCGCACAAGCGGTGGAGCATGTGGTTTAATTCGAAGCAACGCGAAGAACCTTACCAGGTCTTGACATCCTTTGA
>SKEG01000820.1_pt1 | contig 29010 bp, 22 predicted proteins | sample 4826631 | NCBI WGS metagenome assembly SKEG01 (sample SAMN11008815, study PRJNA524170) | human gut metagenome | biome: Human fecal sample; material: Feces; isolation source: fecal sample from pouch patient p26, p34, p50 | host: Homo sapiens | place: Israel: Tel-Aviv | collected 2016-11-02
GCGAATACTGTTGACCCATGAGTGCAACACCTTCTTAAGTTAGAAACTTCGAACACTTCCAACCCTAGACAAGGTGTTGCACTTCTATTTAGAACCCGGGCATAGTATTCGGGCGAATGAATATGATAAGTTGTATGAACAAATTACGTGATATAGGTAAATACAGGCTTATTACCAACGGGGATTTTGATCTCTGTGAGGCTGATGTGTTTCTATTAGACTCATTGGTTTTGATTGATATTAGGAATTTTTATTTTGATGGGCTGAATCCGAATTCGGCGTCGGGGCTCCATCAGCTTCTTGTAACTATGTCGCCCAATAAGCAAGTGCGTCCAGACGTTGTATTTGGTTTTGCTTTAGCAGAGACTTGTTTTCGGCAAGAGGGGTTCGACCGTTTACGTTGTCGGCGTATCTACCGTGCGGTACAAACAGTTGTGAATTGGAATCAGGAGAAGATTGATAAGGCTTTCGATAGCAGACATCCCCCTGTTAAGCGGGATAAACAGTGGGAGAAAGGAAAAGTCTCAATTCCTTCGCCATCAATGTTGGGGATGGACGATGGAGATCCTCGTTCGTTCATTATGCCTGCATATGGCGCTTTACTTCATTTGCTTAAACTGGTGCAAGGAGCCAATAGACATAATGGTGTCGAAAAGTTTCAGGAGCATTGCGAATGGGTCCGTGAGGAGCTTGGATGTGTTTCTGCATACGCAAGAGTGATAGCGGCTGCTCTTCTCCTAGGAGATGAAGCAAGCAAGGGGAAAGCACGCTCACTTCTTAAAGTCGATCATAAGAGGAAAAGTCTAGGACAAAAAGCATGGAATGCCGCATGGGATGCATGGTTTATTCAGGCTCTTGATGGATATCGACTTGGTATGTTAGTCCCTCCAGCTAGACTCGAGCATCAGAGCAATTATGTTGGAGCGAACGCAGTTTTAGTGACGGCAAAAGACCAAGTATGGCTGGATTCCATTACAGATTTCTCTGTTGCTTTCAGTCCCTCCGCCCAGAAGGAAATCAGTTACCCCCTAATTTGTTCAACAGTTACAATGCGTAATCAGGAAGCGGAAAAATGTCTCGAGGAGGAACTTCGGCGTGATAAGCTTAGTTTTCCTGAGCATATTCGTAATGGTGATTTGATAGACAAAATGAGCAGGGCGATTAACAATCTAGAGAATGAGCTGAACTTGCCTGTTCGCTCTTTTGATGTCGATTAGTCTGTGTGTCCTTGACCTTCGTATAGGTGACTGTTTTGGTTTTGACGGTATGTCCAGTTATGGCTGACCGTCGGGGTGGGAATCAGTCGAGATTATGCTTGGGTGCCTGTAGGTGCCTCGTGGAAGACGAGGGTAATCGGCAGGTTTCCCAAAAATTGAAAGCCTTGGAACAAAGCCAAAAACAGCTGACCACGATTATCATCGGAGGTGCGCATGATGATGGTAGTCATGGTCCCAAGTGTCTCATGGGCTTGAGACCGGGCGGTGATGCCAATCAAGCGGAATGTATGCGAGCGGCTTGTGATGTGTGTCTATATTGCATATAATTTACATAATTATTATGTAACCTATTGAGGGGATGGGAGGTTGCTATGGCTGTGAAGGAACGGACGACCATTGCATTGGATCCGGAGGTCAAGCGCGAGGCGACGGACGTGCTTGAGCGGATGGGTTTGAGCTTGAGCTCGTTCACGAAGATCTGCCTGCGGCAGGCGGTCCGTGACAAGGGCATGCCGTTCACGCCGAGTCTGAGGCCGGTCCGATCCGACGGGTATCCGGTTCCTCCGGCTCACGACGCGTATCGTTTCGAGCGTTCGAAAAGCACGGGCAATATCGTGCTGCCTCAGGAGTGGGACGATCCGGCGGATGACATCTACGATCATGCGTGAGCCGGAAGTGTACGACGTGTGGCTGATGCGCGTCGAGTTCCCCGATCATCCCGGCGTGGGCAAGGTCGGACCCGTCATCGTCACCAGGGTCGAGGAGGATCGGGTCTCGGGCATCGTCGTCAAGGTGACCAGCGTGACGACATGGAACGGTCCGGGTGACGTTCCGTTGCTTGACTGGCGTCAGGAGGGTCTGTACAAGCCATCCGTGGCGAGATGCTCGCAGCGTTTCTGGTTCGGCAATGGTGACTTGCTGAAGTATTTCGGCAGGCTGTCGTTGCGTGACGCGAACGACCTTGATGCCGGTCTTGATGCTACGGGCGACGTCCCGCCCCACCGCCAGTCGCATTCATGATGATGGCGGGGCCAACGGTTTTTCTCCCTGGATATTTTCTGCATGTCGATGTTTGTGTTCGATGAACGAAATGGATTGTTGGTTGTCGGCGTATTCTGCGCAACGCGTTTTCCGACGGTGTCGTCATGGGCGTGATGCCGCGCAATGCGAGGATGGTGGGTGATTCTGGGGACTGGCGAAGATGCCCGGCTCCGGCGGGGACGGTGGAGTGCTCCCGGATTATTTTCGGGTGCCTGTAGGTGCCTCGTGGAGAACGAGGCTGATCGGCAGGTTTCCCGAAATCGGAAAACCTTGGAATAGAGCCGAAAACGACCACGTGCGATTATCATGCGAGGTGCGCATGATGATGGCAGTCATGGTCCCAAGTGTCTCATGGGCTTGAGACCGGGCATTGCTGTTTGATTGCGGGGAATGGCGCAGCGGGCCCGTGGACTGGCCACGGCCGGTAGCCGGGCCGCCGAGCTGCAACGTGGAACGTCATACGAATTGGTTCACTATGATCAGCGCACCGGCAGCGACAGCCATGAGTGGCTCCTGCTCTGTATTTTGATGCTCCTATACATTGTCAAGCGTTTGGAACCGTTGTTTGAGTTCGGGCAGGTTCCATGCTCCGCGTTCGACTTCGTTGATGCGGCTTGACGGCACGGTCGGCGCCTCGCCGACCTGCTGTTGAAGAAGGAGCTTGTGTAACTGGAACCGCTACACCACGATCGAGCGACTGAGGCGCGACCTCAACGACTACGTGTGGTAATTCGACGACCAGCGGCTCCGTTCCATCCTCGGATACCGGGCCCGAAGGAATTCATCGAACGAGGATCGTCCTCTAAGGACCTATCCAACACGCTGTCGCCAATCCGATTGGCGTCATGGAGTTATAATTTTTCTGTGATTTAGGTATGTAATGTAGCCCTAATCATAAGTTGTGAACGTCTTACTCGCGTATGTTCGTAGACACTGAAAGTCAACGGACATACTTATCCCAGTTCCTACGTGAACCAACTCCCGGGGAGATCAACATGACTCGATTCCGCAATACATACACAACCCTCACAACCTTCGTGTCGGCCGCTGTTCTCCTTATCTCGACCACTGTGCCGGCATCCGCATCGCCCATGGCAAGTGATCCATTGTCTTCGTCCACCACAACAGCCGTGCGTGCACAGGTAACAGCCCTTGGTGCAAATCGTACCTACACTTACGTTCCGACCAATAACACAAGCGTCGGCGACCCCATCGTCACAGCCTACTGGACTCCAGAACGCATGAAGAGTGCCATTCCCACTGATACACCAACAAGCACGACCGAGGTAAACCGACAGATTGACGAGCTCGAACAACCGGCTCTGGCAGACGAACCAGTTACTGACGGATCGTCCCCCGTGACGGCAATCTTGAACGCAATCACGCCACAGGCTGTGACGCCAGTCACGAATTTCTCAAAGACCAACGGAAAAGTTTTCTTCCGCAATCAGACCGACGGCAAGGATTACGTATGCTCTGGAGCCTCCGTCAATAGCCGTTCCAAACGTCTGGTCGTTACTGCTGGCCACTGTGTCCATGGCGGCCCAGGAAAAGATTGGCATACCAATTGGATATTCGCACCGGGTTACAGCAACGGTGCCACGTATGGCACTTACCAAGCTGCCACGCTCCGAACGCTCAATAACTGGATCAACTATGGTGAATCCGGGCGAGGATTCAATTCAGACGTTGCCTTTGTTACCACCTATAGTGGCAGCACTTCCGGGGATACTGTTGTAAACGCGGTTGGTGGTCACGGGTTTAGGTGGGGCGGAGGTACTGGTTTCGACGTCAGTATTTTCGGCTATCCAACGAACCTCAGCGGAGGCCAAAGCATGTGGGCCTGCTGGGGCTCTAGTCAAACTGGTTGGAATGGCCTTTACAAGTTCAACCATATTACTGGTTGCGATTTCGGCGGTGGTTCGTCCGGTGGACCTTGGCTCGACGAATACAGCAATACCACTGGTCTCGGATATGTACGCAGCGTAACCTCGAACGGCCCCGCAGACAATTCCTATCTTCGAGGCCCATACTTCGACAGCCGCGTCAACGACTTGTTCGTTGCAGCAAACAAGGACTGGTGAAACAACATCATGGCCAGTTGGATTCGCTTCCGCAGCCGTTTTGTTGCTGCGCTTCTGGTATTTGCTTTGACCAGTATCACGGTAATGGGATGCGCAACTAACGGGAGCGAATCCAGCCCCAGCTCACCAGGTACAGATGCAGGATACGATTCCGCAGCAGAGGCACCGGAGCAATCCTCCAACGACGTACAGCAACGAACCGACCTCAGCAACGAACATATATCCTCATGGAACCGATACGAAGTGGTCTCGGACACCTCCGTGCGCATTTTCTTCTCCATGGGAAATCCCAAATGTCATGGTGTACGGGCCACCGTCGACGAAGACTCCTCCGCAGTGCTAATCACCCTCTACGAAGGAACACTCCCCAACGCACCAACCGAATGCGCCGAGATCGCAGTCAATGCATCCCTTCTGCTTACCACACGCAATCCCATCGGAACCCGTTCCGTAATTACCGGATAAAAATAGTCCAGACCTTTGGAACTAAACACATAATTCCACCGGCGTCGCCATACACATGCTTGGGACCGGTAAACTAGTGCAGCCCAAACAACCACGTAGATCGTTCGGGCATTAATCGAAATCAAACAACGGTATGTCGCCGCCGAACCGTCCGTGATCCTCGCGGTTTCTTTCATCGAACCGGCGTGCCGGACACCATCCACGAACGGCCACGTCGAGCAGATGGTTCTGCGCGACGGAGACATTGAAGGCCTCGTGCCCGGCGTGCCTGTTGTCCGACACGGAGACGTACTGCTGGGCGAATGCTTTTGGGCATCGCCCATGCTGAACATCATGAAATCACAAGGCGGATCGTTCTTTTTCCGTGCCGGTCGGCGAAGACGTTGAGCGCCGGCAGGACGGTGGAATGTCACCGGATTGTTCTCGCGTGCCTGTAGATGCCTCGGCGAAAACGAGGCTGATCGGCAGGCCTCCCAAAAAACGAAAACCTTGGAATAAAGCCGAAAACGACCACGTGCGATTATCATGCGAGGCACGTATGATGATCGTACTCATAGCGGTCAAGTCCTGCAGAACGCCCCGACGCGGCCGGCAGCATCGCCGCGCCCGTAAGCGGGGCACGTCACCGTCAGCGCGCGTACACCGTGGGAGAGCCGCTCAGACGCGACATCGCCGACTGGGGGATGTCATGGACACGCCCCAGAACGGCGTCCAACGTCGACGAGACGGCATGCGGCGCCCGGCGATCGCTGCAATCCGTCCAGGAGGGTCGTTCCATCGGGGACGTCATGGCCGTCCGACCATCCGCGCCGGCCTCCATGTCATACTCCCGGCGACCGTATCGCCAGAGAGTCGCATTGCTGTTGCGAACCACCCGCGCCAAAGCCGGGCGACGTCTACGCTGAAGGAAGAACATGCCTGCCTCGATCCCGTATGGGCGCCGTACCTCTGATGTCCGGCGCCGGTCGATATTCATCGTGTCACCATAGGCGATCCCGCCAATCGATGACACTATCGATTACACACCGGATCGTGCCGTCATGCCCTCGTCCGAAAGGGTGATTTTCCGCACGCCCGTCATCCCCGGGGCCGTCCGGCATTGCAAAGGTCACGCGGAACCGGCAGCGGACGGGCGGAAGACTTAGACGATCGCTGGAACGAACCCGGCTACTGCATCTTGCGCAGGCGTGGCACGGCGGAATCCTTCGCGCCGGTGACGCGGTACACGTCGAACACGCCGTCGATCTTGCGCACGGCAGCGAGCAGACGGTTCAGATGCTGCGGGTCGGCCATCTCGAAGCTGAACTGGCTGATCGCCACGCGATCGGAGCCGGTCGCCTGGGAGCCGGACAGGATGTTCACGCCGTGGTCGGCCAGCACACGGGTCACATCGGACAGCAGCTGCTGGCGGTCCAGCGCCTCGACCTGAATCCTGACCATGAACAGGCCCTTGGTGCTGGTCCATGCCACATCCACGACGCGCTCGGGCTGACGTCGCTGCAGGTCGATCATGTTCTGACAGTCGGCGCGGTGCACCGACACGCCCTGATTGCGCGTGATGAAGCCGACGATCCTGTCGCCGGGAACCGGCATGCAGCAGCGCGCCAGCTTGACCCACACATCGTCTACGCCCTTGACGGACACGCCGAGGGAGCTGGTCTTCTTCTTGGCGTTCTCGACCGCGCGCAGCGGCAGCGCCTCCTGCTCGACCTCCTCATCGACCTCGTCGCTGCCCGCGTCCTTGACCAGATGCGCGATGACGTTCTGCGTGGAGATCTGCCCGTCGCCGATCGCCGCGAACACGGCGTCGGGGTTGGGGAAATTCAGCTCGTCGGCGACGCCGACCAGCGCCTGGGTGGTCAGTAGCGTGCCGATCGGCAGGTTACGCTTGCGCATCGCGCGGGTCAGCTCGTCGCGGCCCTCCTCGATGGCCTCGGTGCGGCGCTCCTTGGAGAACCACTGGCGGATCTTGTTGCGGGCCTTGGGGCTCTTGACGAAGCTCAGCCAGTCGCGGGAGGGGCCGGCGTTGTCGGATTTCGAGGTCAGCACCTCGACGGTGTCGCCGTTCTCAAGCTTGGTGTCGAGCGGCACCAGACGGCCGTTGACGCGCGCGCCCATCGTCCTGTGTCCAACTTCGGTGTGCACGGCGTAGGCGAAGTCCACCGGCGTGGCACTGGCCGGCAGCGAGACGATCTTGCCCTTCGGGGTGAACACGTAGACCTCGGCCGCGCCCAGATCCTCCTTGAGCGAGCCAAGGAACTCGTTCGAGTCCGGGGTCTCGCTGGTCCAATCGGCGAGCTGCTGGATCCATTTGAGGTTGTCGGCCTCGCTCAGCTCCTGGTTGTCGTCGGAACCGCGTTTGAGATCGGATTTGTCGGGCGTGCTCAGGGCGCGGCCCGCCTGCCCGTTCTCCTTGTACTTCCAGTGCGCGGCGATGCCGAATTCCGCGCGCCGGTGCATGTCCCAGGTGCGGATCTGGATCTCGACCGGCTTGCCGCCCGGCCCCACGACCGTCGTGTGCAACGACTGGTACATGTTGAGCTTGGGCATGGCGATGTAGTCCTTGAAGCGCCCGGGCACGGGGCTCCAACGCGCGTGCACGGCGCCGAGCGCCGCATAGCAGTCGCGGATCGTGTCGACGATGATGCGCACGCCGACCAGATCGTAGATGTTGGCGAAATCATGGCCCCGCACGATCATCTTCTGATAGATCGAGAAGTAGTCCTTCGGGCGGCCGGTCACGTACGCCTTGATGTGCTGCGCGTCAAGATCCTCGTTGATCTCGGCGAGGATCTGCGCGAGATACACGTCGCGCTGGCCGGCACGCCGCGCGACCAGCACCACGATCTCGTTGTAGATCTTCGGGTACAGCACCTTGAAGCTCAGTTCCTCAAGCTCGGTCTTGATGGCGTTCATACCGAGCCTGTTGGCGAGCGGCGCGTACACGTCAAGGGTTTCGCGCGCCTTCTTCTGGGCGCTGGACGACTTGACGTACCGCCATGTGCGGGCATTGTGGACACGGTCGGACAACTTGACGACGAGCACGCGCACGTCGCGGCTCATCGCGACGACCATCTTGCGGATGGTCTCGGCCTGAGCGGAATCGCCGTATTCCATCTTGGAGAGCTTGGTGACACCGTCCACCAGACCGGTCACCGTGTCGCCGAATTCCGCGCGGCACTCGTCCAGCGTGTAGTCGGTGTCCTCGACGGTGTCGTGCAGCAGACCGGCGGCGACCACCAGCGGCCCCATGCCCAGGTCGGCGAGAATCTGCGCCACCGCAAGCGGGTGGATGATGTACGGCTCGCCGGATTTGCGGCGCTGTGAGGAATGCTGGATGACCGCCCGACGATAGGCACGCTCCAGAATGCTCAGATCCTCGTCGGGGTGATGGTTCCTGCACGCTTGCATGATCGGCAGCAGCGGGTTCAGCGGGTCGTCGCTGATCTCGCAGCCGAGCATGCGGGCGGCATTATGCTCGGCTTCATCGTTGGCCATGTCTGCCTCCCTCTCAGGTATTTGGTATCACATCCTACCCGCCGCGAATGAAAAAGCATACGCGGCATCTTCCGCCGTGAACGGTCTCCCGCATGCCTTGGCTTGCGGGCCGTGACGGCCGTGTTCGCACCGTCGGTCAGGATCGTCCGTCAGGATGACACGCCGGTGGAGCCGAAACCGCGTTCCGCACGGTCGGAACCCGGCAGGGTGCTCGCCGGGACGAACCTCGCCTCGACGTAACGCTGGATGACCAGCTGCGCGATGCGGTCTCCGCGATGGAACTCCATCGTATGCTCCGGATCGAGGTTGATCAGAGGGACCTTCACTTCGCCGCGGTACCCGGCGTCGATGGTGCCGGGCGCGTTCAGCACGGTCACGCCGTACTTGACGGCGAGTCCGGACCTCGGATGCACCAGCGCCACGTATCCGGCGGGCAGGGCGATCGCCATGCCGGTCGGCACCAGGGCGCGCTGGAACGGCTTGAGCGTCACGTCCTCGGCGGCGACCAGATCGGCGCCCGCGTCCCCGGCGTGGGCGTACCGCAGCTCGACCGGATGGCCGGGATCAAGCGATTTGACCAGGACTTCGGTGTATTCGGGCTCGTCATATGTCTCGTCGAACGCCATCAGGCCGCGCATTCCTCGCACACCGGCTGGCCGTCGTCGGTGACGTATGCCAGCTGGCTGCGATGTTTGACCAGGAAGCACTCCGAGCAGATGAACTCGTCATTCTGCATGGGGATGACGGTCACGGAGGCGTCCTCGTTGCTCAGATCGGCACCGGGCAGTTCGTAATCCTCGGCGATGGCGTTCTCGTCGTCGTCCATATCGGTTGAAGAGCTGCGCGAGCCCTTGCCCAACTCCTGCAGCGATTCCTCATCCTCGTCCTTATTGCGGGGGGAATCATAATCCTGAGCCATCTGAATCCTTTCATCATGGTGGCACGTTCTGCGCCATAGAATACATGACTTTTACTCGGCATAGGATACACGATTTGAAATACTCGTAAAATACGACACGTGGGGCACAATAGAAGAAGTTGTAATTTTCTGAGGAAAGTGGTGTGAACATGCCTGAGAACCCGCTCACACAAGCCCGGTTCGACCACGTCGACGACACGGGTCGTCTCGTGTTCGCGTCAGGCGACGAGCGTTTCTTCGTCGATGTGGACGAAACGCTGGAACGCGCCATTCTGGAAGCGAAACAGATCCGCGAGGAGTCCCGGTCGGCTCCCAGCGCATCCAGCTCGGCTACGCTACCGATCTCGCAGATTCAGGCGCTTATCCGGGCCGGCGCGGATCCCGCGCGGGTGGCGGAACGATACCGTCTCAGCGAGGCGCTGGTGCGGCGTTTCTCGTCCGCCGTCGAGGTCGAGAAGCAGTACGCCATCGAGCAGTTCCTCACCGTGCCGGCCCCCAAGGAGAGCCGTGGGCGGACCACCGCCGACGTGGTGGAGCGCGCGCTGGCGCTGTCCGGCATCGGCATGGAATCGGTGACGTGGAAGGCGACACGCCGGGGACTCGAACCGTGGAAGATCACCGCGACGTTCGAAGCCGCGGGGCGCACCGCCAGGGCGGAATGGTCCTGGAACATGCACGACAACGCGGTGGCATGCCTGAACTCCACGGCGAAGAAGCTGCTGGGAACGGCGACGGGCGCGCGCGGCGACGGGACCGAGGGCACGCCCTCCGAGATGCTGCCTGCGACGCTGCCCGGGGATTCGGTACGCTCGGCGAGGATAGAGCGCACCGTGTCGGCGTGGAACACCCCTGCCCCGACACTGCCTGCGGCTCGCCCCGAAGCGCGGATGCCACGTTCGGCGTCCCCGTTGGACGTGCGCACCGAGCCTGCGCCATCCGAGGAAGGCCCCTCAATCGACATCCCGCGCACCGGCGCGCTTCCGGCGAAGGCCGGCGAGGCCGCGCTCGGCGCCGCCGAGTCGAAACCGCCGCGGCCGACACCGGATTCGGGCACGTCCGCTTCCGCGGCTCAGACGGCGCCCGAGATCGAATCCGAATCCGGCAAGACGTCTGCCGAACGCTCCGACCGGCAGACGCCGCCTGCGAAACGCCGTTCGGGTCGCTCCGCCGTGCCCAGCTGGGACGAGATTCTCTTCGGCGAGTAGGATCGTCTGGCCCGCCGTCGCTGTCCAGCGAGACACGTCAATCCTTTTTTACGGAAAAACGCGACAGGCCGTCCGGATAATGAGACATCGGCGTGACACGTTCGGCATCGAAACGGTCACGCCACGTCAATCAGGCAGGGAATGTCCATTTCCAGCGCCGTCTGCGAGCCATGCACACCCGGCAGACGCGTCGCCTTGTCGGTCTGGATGCGCGAATCCACGAAGGTCGCCCTCCCGGCCGCCGATACCAGCACGTCACCGAGCATCGGCCTGACACGCGGCTCGACGACGCCGAACATGCCCTGATCGATCGCCTCATCCCGGGTACGCACCAGGGCGGCGTCACCCAGCCGATCGCGCCATCGACGCGCGATGTCATTCGGGTCGCAATCCGGCTCGGCGTACAGCATCAGAGACCTGGGCTCCCCGCCGACCAGGGCCACGCCCCGGGCGAGCTCGGGATTCTCGGCGATATCGACGCGCTGGTCCGGATCCGAACCGACCATGCCATGATCAGCCACGATGACGATGAGCGTGCCCCTCGGCGCAAGCCTGTGCAATTGCGCCAGCTGTTCGTCAACCCGCTCGAACACGGCCGTCCACTGCTCGGACTCCCAGCCGTAGGCGTGCCCCACCTTGTCGGCGTCGCGGATGTACAGGTACGTCAGCCCCGGCGTCTTCGAGGCCTCGCACGCGGCCCTCACGCGGCCGAGCGGCCGCATATCGCCCTTGTAGTCCGCACCGCGCAACGCAGCCTTCGTCAGCGGGGAGCCGGCGAACTTCGGCAGTCCGCAGCTGGTGACCCGCACGCCGGCGGCCCGCAGGGTCTCGAACACCGTGGGCTCCCTCTGCAGGTCCAGAGGCGCGATCGCGTTGTCGAACTGGATCAGCTGCGACAGCTCCCCCGTTTGGGTGTTGCGCTGCGTGTAGCCCGCCATCCCCGTCAGGCCCGGGCACGTGCCGGTGCCGAAAGCCGCCATCGCGGCAACGGTGGTGCTCGGCGCGCATGTGGCGATGGGCCTGTCGTTGGACTCGTCGCGCAGCAATGCGCGCAGATACGGACTGTGTCCGACGCGCATCCGAAGGTTCCAGTAGCCAAGGCCGTCAACCAGCGCCACGATCACACTGTCGGCCTTGGGAACCCCCAGGGCGACGCGCAAGGCCTCCGGATCATGGTGGATCCGCGTGGCGACCGGATGCCCTATCGCCGCGCTGACCGCCGGCAGCACGGCGGACAGGTGCAGCGCCCCGCCGCGTACGGCGTCGCGCCGCCAGTCGCCATACCGAACGGTCGGTATCGTCTGCAGCAATTCGTCCATGCTCGCGATTTCAGCGTTCATGTTTTCCATTCAAGCACCGTCCGTCGGAAAAGGACACGGCTGGGCGGGATTCTTGGCATGATTGTTCGCTATCATGGACGATTGGATTTTTCAACGGCACCATTTCGGCCATTCGCGCCATGCGGATGGCCGAAGCACAGATTGGGGAATGGCACCTATGGCACATCGCACCACGACTCATCAGGCCTATGACCCGCGTCAGGTCCAAGAGCATATCGTGGAAACGCCGTTGAACGAGGAAATGAGCAAGTCGTTCCTCGAATACGCGTATTCGGTGATCTACGCGCGAGCCCTGCCTGACGCGCGCGACGGCCTCAAGCCCGTGCAGCGCCGCATCATCTACCAGATGGGCGAGATGAACCTGACGCCCGACCGCCCGTACATGAAATCGGCCCGCGTGGTGGGCGAGGTGATGGGCAAGCTCCACCCCCACGGCGATTCAGCCATCTACGAGGCGATGGTGCGTCTCGCGCAGCCGTTCGCGATGCGTCTCGCGCTGGTGGACGGCCATGGCAATTTCGGCTCGCTGGACGACGGCCCGGCCGCCTCCCGATACACCGAGGCCCGTCTGGCGCCCGCGGCGCTGGGCATGAACGCCGACATCGACGAGGACACCGTCGATTTCACGCCGAACTACGACAACAAGCTCAAGGAGCCGACCGTGCTGCCGGCCGCGATCCCCAACCTGCTGGTCAACGGCGGTTCGGGCATCGCTGTCGGCATGGCCACGAACATGGCGACCCACAATCTCGGCGAGGTCGTCGCGGCCGCGAAGCACCTGATGGCGCATCCCGACGCCACGCTGGAGGAGCTCATGCGCTACGTGCCGGGCCCCGATTGGCCGGGCGGCGGCATCATCATCGGGCGAAACGGCATCCGCGAAGCGTACGAGACCGGCCGCGGCACACTCACCACGCGGTCGATGACGCATTTCGAGAACGTGACGGCGCGCAAGAAGGCCATCGTGGTCACCGAGCTGCCGTTCATGGTCGGCCCCGAACGGGTGCTGGAACGCATTTCCGAAGGGGTGAAGAACCGCAAGCTGGAGGGAATCTCCGGCGCCATCGACCTGACCGACCGCCATAACGGCACCAGGCTGGTCATCGAGATCAAGACCGGTTTCGACCCGAACGCCGTGCTCGCGCAGCTGTTCCGACACACGCCGCTGCAGGACAATTTCACGATGAACAACGTCGCGCTGGTGGATGGCCGGCCCCACACCATGGGTCTCAAGGAGATGCTGCAGGTGTGGATCGACCACCGCCGCATCGTGGTGCGCCGGCGCAGCGAATTCCGCCGCCGGAAGGCGCTTGAGCGCCTGCACCTGGTCGAGGGCCTGCTGCTGGCCATGATCGACATCGACGAGGTCATCCAGGTCATCCGCACCTCGGATGACGCCGACGCCGCGAAGTCGCGGCTGATCGCGGTCTTCGACCTTGACGACGTGCAGGCGCAGTACATCCTTGACCTGCGCCTTCGCCGGCTCACACGCATGAGCCGCATCGAGCTGGAGGCGGAGCGCGACGACCTCAAGCGGCGTATCGAGGAGCTGGAGCGCATACTGGCCTCCGCGCAGGAACTGGACCGCGTGGTCGTCGACGAAATGGATCAGGCGGTTGCCGAATACGGGACGCCTCGCCGTACCGTGCTGCTGGACGAGGCCGAGGACGGCACGCTGACGCCGGTGACCCCTCATGGAGACGACAGCGTGAACGCGGCCGCGATGAAGGCCGCCGCAGCCGCGGCCACCCTGTCGTCGGCCGAAGCGGACGTGGCCGCCGCAGCCGCGGCCAGGAAGGCCGGCGAGGATGCCGCGGCAGTCGCGGCGCTGCAAATCGACGACGAGCCGTGCACGGTGATGCTCGGCGCGTCCGGCACGATAGCGCGTTCCACCCCGGCCGCATTGGATGCTTGGGAGTCGCGGTCGACGAGTGACGAACGTACGAAGGACGACCACATCGTGTCCATCTTCCGCACCACCACACGGTCCTCGTACGGACTGGTCACGTCCGCCGGGCGTCTGGTGCTGGCCCATGTGGTCGAATTGCCCGTGCTCGCCGCATCGCCGCAGACGAACGTCGCCGGCGGCATACCGGCCGACGAGCTGATCGGCATGACCGAAAGCACCGATCCGATTCCCGGCGAGCATGTCGTCGCCGCCATCCCCATGGATCAGCGCGACGACGACGGCCCTACCCCCGCTCCCCTGGCCATCGGCACACGGGCCGGCGTGGTGAAACGCTGGAACCGCGAGGCCCCCACCACGATGGACTCCTGGAGTGTCATCGACCTCAAGGACGGCGACTCCGTGCTGTTCGCCGCCGACGCGGCGGACGAAGACCGCCTCGTGTTCATCGCGTCCGACTCCTCGCTGCTGACGTTCGATGCCGGGAACGTGCGCCCGCAGGGTCGCACCGCCGGCGGCATGGCGGGAATCCGTCTGGCTGAGGGATGCACGGCGATCACGTTCAACGTGGTGCCCGCAGGCAAGATCGCGTGGACGTACGAAGAGGGCGACAACGGCATGTTCTCCGCGTCCGGAGCCGTCGTGCTGACGGTCGCCGGAGACAAGGACGCGCTGCCCGGCACCGAAAACGGCGCGGCCAAGGTGACGCCGTTGGAGATGTACCCGACCAAGGGTCGCGGCACCGGCGGAGTGAGGTCGCAGCGTTTCCTCAAGGGCCAGAACACCCTGATCTTCGCCCGCGTCGGCATGTACCCGCTGCACGCCTCCACCGAGGGAGGCTCGCCGGTGGAGCTGCCCAAGCCCGACATGCGCCGCGACGCATCCGGTGTCGATCTGGCCGCGCCTGTCGCCTTCTGCGGATGAGGCTGTTTCGGGGCCGGTGCCTTCAGCGAGCATCGCCCCCCCCCTCACACACCTGTGGGGCGTAGGGGGGGGTGCCGTCCACGTTTCGGCAGACGCGCAGTTCCTGCAGGCGCGCAATATCAGATGGCACGCCGTGTCGGATGATGCGCAATGCCGGATGGCGTACCTCACGCGTAGATACGCCGGTGACCTGGCGCTGACGGCGGAACATATCGGAGACCGGCGGCGGCTGTCAGCAGTAGAGCTTCATGCCTTGGGGTACGGGGACGAATCCCGCGACGCGCAACATGCGCGACCACTCGCATCGCTCAGTCAATGGCTCGTTGTTGGCATCACAGAAGGTGACACCCCCGCGAATACCCCCGTCACGCAGGTTTCGCTGCAATGCGTAGGCGAGCTCGTTGCAGGCCTGCTGCAATGCGGGATCCGCATCCTGCGCGAGCAACAGATGATGGCTTCGGGGCACCGCGTATGCCAGCAATCGTCCGCCCCGGAGCACGACCGATGCGCCGGAGCGCCGTGCCGGCCTGATCGAAAACCCGCCTATCGTTCGTGGCCATGCGATGACGCTTCCGTACAGGTTGGCGGGGTCGGTGGCGTCCAACACGACCGCGGAGGGTTCCGCCGCGCATGCCCGCAGCGCATCCACGGTCTGACGCGACGCGAACTGTGCGGCACCGCATCCGCTGACGAACATGCCGCGCATCAATGCGCCATGCTCTTCCATGCGTCTGAGCACCGGATACAGGCCCGAGAATCCGCCGTCCAGACGTTCCTTGTCGATCATGGGCGGAGCTATGACGCCGTAACGGTCCAGCAACGCCTCAACCCGCGCGATGGCGACCCGCTCCGCGGACGCCTCCTGCATATCTGCATGAGGCACGGCGGACCATAGTCCCGTCATGTTCGCCGGGACACTGACCCTGACCCGCACCCTGCGCCGTGATGCACGGGCTGGGGCCTTCACCGCATGGGATGACGCTCCGAGGGATCTCAGCGGATCGAACGAGCTGTTGGTGACCTTCCCCTGCCAGACCAGCGACCATAGGGCCTCCTCGAACTGGGAGTCGGACCATGGGTGGGGCAATATCTCGCCGGTGGATTCGTCCACGCATTCCGACGACGCGTCCCATGCCGCGCGCGTCAGCCCTGCGAGCTGATTCGCATGATATGCCCCGCCCGGTGCCAGCACGGCCATCACCGCATCCGGCAGCGTGACCGGCTCCCCGGGGGCTTCGCCGTTCTTCTCCCCATCCTGCACTGTCAGAAGCAGGGAGTCCGCCGGATGCAATGCGACGAGTCCTGGTTCCTTCGCCTTGCTGCCGGTGGTCTTGGAACCCACCCAGACGATCTCGCCGGAGGAGAGCAGGCCGTCGAGCATCGCCGGACGATAGTCGCGCACCCGTGCCGGCAATACGGACGATTCCCATACCGAGGGAGGCAGGGCGATGCCTTCCAGCTGCTCGATGACACGCATCACCCCGTCTTCGCCGTCATATCGTTCGCCGCCCACCGGCCCGACACCTTGCACCCCGATAAGGAATGTCTGGTATTCGCTCAATTCGACGGGCTTGGTCTCGGCTCGGGCCTTGGCCAGCGACTTGGCCCGGATGCGTCGGAACACCTCCTTGTGCAGCCATGCCTTTCCTCCGTCCTCGGCGGCGATGCCGTCAAGGACCTCTCCTCGTGCTTTGAGCATGTCCAAGGCGTGCACCGCGCCGGCCGCGTCGATCGACAGGTCCGTCATCATCCGTTCGACGGTGAAAGGCCCATGCGTCTTGGCGTATCTTGCGACCCGGCCATCGATGTCATCGTCCGGCAGCTCGTTCCAGAACGTCCTGCGCCCCAGCTCCTCCTCGACCTCATGCACGGCCCGAGGATCCATGATCGCCGAGAAATCGGCCTGCCCCAGCAGCCGTTCCAGCACATCGGGATCGATCGACAGCAGTTGCGCCGATCGTTCCGCCTGAGGCACGTCGTACTGGTACATGACGGTGCCCACATAGCCGAACAGCAGGTTCTCGGCGAATGGGGACGCAATGTCGGTCGTCACATCGACCAGACCGATGTTTCCCGACTGAATGTCCGTCATGATGCGACGCAACGCGGGCATGTCGTAATCGTCCTGCAGGCATTCGCGGGCGGTTTCCAGCAGCAGCGGGAAATTGCGTTTCAGCCGCGCGGCGTTCAACAGTTGCGTGGCACGCAGTCTCTGCTGCCATAGCGGCACGCGCCTGCCGGGATCAGTTCTGGGGAGGAACAGCGAGCGTGCGGCGCATTCCCTGAACCGGGCCGCGAACAGCACCGTCTCCCCCACCTGCGTCTCGATCATGCGCTGCATGTCGTCAGGGTCGAACCTGATGAGATCCGGGACATCGATGTCATGCTCCTGGGCGGGAAGCCTCAGGACGATGCCGTCATCGGCGGCGTATGCCTGGCCGTCGAATCCATAACGCTGCTTGAGACGCGCGGTGATTGCCATCGCCCATGGCTCATGCACGCGACGGCCATATCGGGAATGGATGATGACCCGCCAGTCCCCCTCGTCGTCGGGGCAACGTTCGACCACCATGCGGCGGTCATCCGGCACGACGCCGGTGGCCTTCCTCTGCTCCGCCAGCAGTCGGGCGAGGTTTTCCACGGCGTTGTCGTCCAGCCCGTCATCGTGCAGGCGGTCTGCCGTGGCGGTGTCGAACCGTGGATGGCCCGCTTCTGCGGCATCCGTCAGCCCCGTGCAGACCTGCCGGATGAAAGCGCCTTCGGCCGTACCGAACCCGCAGTCCCTGCCGCTGCCGTCCCCATGCCAGAACGGCAGACGGGCCGTCCTGCCCGGTGCCGGGGTGACGATCACGCGGTCGCGGGTGATCTCCTGAATCTGCCATGTGGATGTACCCAGGGTGATGATGTCGCCGACACGGGACTCGTACACCATTTCCTCGTCGAGTTCCCCCACTCTTCGAGGCCCTTTGCCCCCATCCGTCTCGGGCAGCACCACGGTGTACAGTCCGCGATCTGGAATCGTGCCGCCGCTGGTCACGGCGAGCCGCTGCGCCCCGGGGCGGGCGGAGATCAGGTCCTCATCATGGTTCCACATCAGGCAGGGGCGGAAGGCGGAGAAGTCCTCGCTGTCGTAGGCCCCCGTCATCATGCCCATCACCGAGTCGAACGTGCCGCGGTCGAGGTCGCGGAAGGGTGCCGACCTGCATACCGTCGCATACCAGTCGTCCGGCCTGAGGTCCTCCATCGATGCGGCCGCGACGGTCTGTTGGGCGAGCACATCCAGCGGGTTGCGGATCACCGATATCGGTTCGATGTCGCCGGCACGCATGCTTTCCACGCTCGCCGCCGCCCCGATGATCTGCTCCCGGGTCAGAGGGTAGATCAGCGCGTGGGACACCCCTCCGACACGATGATCCGCGCGTCCGACGCGCTGCAATCCTGACGATACCGACAACGGAGGCGATATCTGTATCACCAGATCCACCGACCCCATGTCGATGCCCAATTCCAGGCTGCTGGTGGCCACCACGCAACGCAGCAGGCCATGTTTGAGCTGTTCCTCGATCCGCTTGCGCCGCTCCTTGGACACCGACCCGTGATGGGCCATCGCGATGACGTCCCCGTCATCGTGAGACCGAACCAGCATCGTCGTGGAGCCGACCACGGGATCGTAATGCCGGGAAAACCCACTGCGCCCCTCCGGTGACTGCGCCTGCACGGCATCGGTGCCATGATCCTGTGCATACAGGTCGTTGAGCCTGGCGGTGAGCTTCTCCGCCAGGCCCCTCGAATTCACGAACACCAGCGTGGTGCGGTGGGAGAGCACCTGATCCAGCACGTCCCGCTCGATCACCGGCCATATGGATCCGCCCGCCCGATCCCCCGCGGCGCCGGTGATCGCCTGCGAATCGTATTGCGAATCCTCCGGCGAAACCAGAACCGACCGTCGATCCGGCGACACTGGCAGGCCACGCCGTTCGGCGAGCCGTCTCATGGCCGGGGTCACGCCGCTGATATGCGGGGCCGATGCCGCCGACGCGCCGACGCCTCCCGCACGGCCGGGCACATTGGCTGATTGGAGGTCCCTCATGTTCTCCAGCGGCTCAACGACGCGCAGATCCATCGCGGGCCTCTCCTGCGGATTGATGACGGTCACGGGATGGATCCCGCCGACGAATCTCGCGACCTCGTCGACAGGCCTTACCGTGGCGGACAACCCTATGCGCTGCGTCGCATGCCCGGCGAGCGCATCCAGCCGTTCCAGGCTCACGGCCAGGTGCGCGCCCCGTTTGGTGCCGGCGACGGCATGGACCTCATCGAGTATCACCGTTTCGACGTCGCGCAGGATGACGCGCGCCTTGGACGTCAGCAGCAGATACAGCGATTCCGGCGTCGTGACGAGGATGTCCGGCGGATGGGAGGCGATGGCGCGTCTCTCCCGTGTCGTCGTGTCACCGCTGCGTATGGCGATGCCGATATCGGGAGCGGCAAGGCCGGACGCCTCGCATTCGGCGGCGATGCCGTCGAGCGGAGCGCGGAGGTTCTTCGCGACATCGACGGCCAGCGCCTTCAGCGGCGAGACGTACAGCACCTTGACACGCCGAGTCCGACGCCGCTCTCCGGAAACGTCAGCCGCGCCCTTCGGAGCGGTCATGGCACCGGAGCCGTTCAGACGATCCGCCTCTCCCGTCATCAGGCGGTCGATGGCCGAGAGGAACGCGCATAATGTCTTGCCCGAGCCGGTGGGCGCGACCACCAGAGCATTGCCCCCGGCATGGATGACCGGCCATGCCTGGCTCTGCGCCGCAGTAGGTACATCAAACGCATGTTTGAACCATGCCCTTGTAGGACCCGAGAACAGATTCAAACATTCGTACATATATTCGATTATGCGATTCAGCCTAGACCCACGACACACCGCTCGAAGACGGGCGACCTACTCCTCGACCCACTCCAGCACATCGCCCGGCTGGCACTCCAGCGCCTCGCAGATGCCGTCAAGCGTGGAGAAGCGTATGGCCTTGGCCCGCCCGTTCTTCAGCACCGAGACATTCGCCGGCGTGATGCCGACACGTTCCGCCAGCTCCCCCACCGACATTTTGCGTTTGGCGAGCATCACGTCGAGATTCACTCGGATCGCCATGTCAGATCACCGCCTCCAGCTCGTCGTGCTGGGCGATGGCGGCCAGCAGTGAGCGCATGACCAGCATCAGCAGCACGAACGCCGCGAGCAGCAGCAGGCCGACCGCGCCCAGCGCGACATCCACATAGGCACCCGACGCCGGGTCGCGGTATTCGGCATGGGCGAGACCTCCGTACAGCGTCACGAACAACGCCAGCGCCGCCTCCACCGCCGCGCATGCGATGATCGCATCGACCCAGCGAACCGCGCGGCCGGAGAACACGTCAAGCCGGCCCACCAACGTCAGCAGATTCCACAGCGGCACCATCGCCTCCTCGACGCACGCCACGCCCAGTATGCCCGCGACGGCATACACCCAACGCGACGGAGCGAATTCCGGGTTGGCCTGCACGACGTCGCCCGACACCACGACCATGGCGCATTGCCCCGCCGCGGACGCGCCGATCCCCCACATGCAGCGCAGCCAGTTCATGTGACGACTCGCGTAATGGATCGCCACACAGTTGTTCAGCGCCGCATCGACGCCGCCTGCGCCCAATCCGTAGGGGACGGCGAGCAGCAAATTGGCCATGATTCTCCCGGTATTATCCAGTGGTATGTACGTTCGTACACATGCTAGGCGAACCGCAGGATATCCGTTCTCGCAGGCCGAACGAGCGCGCCGGTCCGCCGCGCTCCGGACCCGTTCACGGACGCATGGTCATTCGCGCTCAGCGCAACCATAGCGTTTCTCGAATAAAAACGAGATGATTGACCCGGAAAACCTGAACGAGAAAAGGCGGCAACATGGTCGGCAATGACACGATACACACGGTCACGCGTAAGGAGCACGACTGCATCGGCTACATGGATGTGCCGAAAGACGTGTATTGGGGCATCCATACGCAGCGGGCGCTCGGTAACTTCACCGTCTCCCGAATCGCGGACTCCACCCATCCCCAGCTGATGCGGGCCTATGCGACCGTCAAACGCGCCTGTGCCGAAGCCAACGACGAGCTCGGACTGATCGACCACGACAAGGCACGGCTCATCGTCGCCGCATGCCGCGACGTCGAGAACGGCGAGCTCGCCGACCAGTTCCCGGTCGACGTGCTGCAAGGCGGCGCCGGCACATCGACGAACATGAACATGAACGAGGTCATCGCCAATCGGGCGTTGGAGCTCGGCGGGCATCCCAAAGGCGATTATGGGTTCATCCACCCGAACGACGACGTGAACCATTCGCAATCGACCAACGACACCTACCCCGCGGCCTGCAAGCTCGCGCTGATCGACGCCATCGGGCCGCTCGCGGAAGAGACGAAGAAACTCACGCGGGCGTTCCACGACCTCGCCGACAAGCACACGAACGACGTCACCATCGGACGCACCCAGCTGCAGGATGCGGTGCCGATGACCTACGGTCAGGAATTCCACGCATTCGCAAGCTTCCTGAAAAGCGACCTCCTGGCCCTCGAACACGTCGTCCCGCAACTGACCACACTGAACCTCGGCGCCACCGCCATCGGCACCGGCATCTGCGCCGACCTGCGGTTCCGCACGACCGCCACACGCCATCTGGCCGCCATCACCGGGCTGCCCATCACCGCGGCGGCGGATCCCGTGGCAGCCATGACCGATATGAGCGGATACATCGCCACGTCGCAGACAGTCAAGAACCTCGCCATACACCTGAAAAAGGCCGCCGACGACCTGCGACTGCTCAATTCCGGCCCGCATACCGGATTCGACGACCTCAACGTGCCGGCACGGCAGGCGGGCAGCAGCATCATGCCCGGCAAGGTGAACCCGGTCATCCCCGAATGCGTGAACCAATGCTGCTTCATGGTGTTCGGCATGGACACGACCGTCACATGGGCCGCATCCGAAGGGCAATTGCAGCTCAACGCCTTCGACCCGGTGATCATCCACGAACTGCTCAACGGCATCGAGCTGCTGACCCGCGCGATGGCGATGTTCCGCGAGCGCTGCGTGTCCGGCATCACCATCAACGCCTCGACGGGGCGCCGCTACGCCGAATACTCCCCGTCGATCGCCGCCGCACTGAACGGCGCCATCGGATACGAACACGCGGCCGACATCGCCCAGGAAGCGGCCAACGACAATCGCACCGTGCGCGATGTCGCCGGCGAGCGCACCGACCTGCCCGCGTCGACGCTCGACGAGCTGCTCGACCCGATCGCCCTGTCGCGCCGCCTCGGCCAGACCTGCCGGGAGCATCAGTAGACGGATATCGGCTCGGGCCGCCGCCGGCCTGATACAAGCCGACGGCGGCCCGGGCAGTGCACAGCCGGCAGAAGGTCGGATCAGGTGTCGATCTTGGAGCGGTCGAAATCGTCGGCGTTGTCGACGATGAACGCCTTGCGCGGCGGCACATCGTCGCCCATGAGCAGGCTGAATATCTCGGACGCCTGTGCCGCATCCTCCATGCGGATGCGCCGCAGCATGCGCGTGCGCGGATCCATCGTCGTGTCCGCGAGCTGGTCGGCGTCCATCTCACCCAGACCCTTGTAGCGCTGGATGTCGGGATTGTACGAGATGTGTCGCCGTTCGAGATCCGCCAGACGGCCGGCGAGCTCGTCATCGGAGTACGTGTAGATGAACTCGCCCTTGTGCGAGCCGGCGAGCGCGATGCGATGCAGCGGCGGCACGGCGGCGTAGACGTACCCGTGCTCGATGAGCGGGCGCATGTACCGGTAGAACAGCGTGAGCAGCAGGATGCGGATATGGGCGCCGTCCACGTCGGCATCGGTCATCATGATGACCTTGTGGTAGCGGGACTGCTCGATGTCGAAACCGGCGCCGGATCCCGCACCGACCACCTGGATGATCGCGGCGCACTCCTTGTTGTTGAGCATCTGGCTCAACGATGCCTTCTGCACGTTGAGTATCTTGCCTCGGATCGGCAGCAGCGCCTGGAATCCGGAATTGCGCGCAGCCTTGGCCGTGCCGAGCGCGGAGTCGCCCTCGACGATGAACAGCTCGGCCACATCGTCGTTGCCCGGCTGGCAGTCGGACAGTTTCGACGGCATGGCGGCGGATTCGAGCGCGTTCTTGCGGCGCGTGACCTCCTTGGTCTTGCGCGCCTGGATGCGGGCGTGCATCTCGCCGACAATCTTCTCCAGCACACGACCGGACTGCTCCTTGTAGCCGCGTTTGGAGCCCGTGATCATCTCGCCGAACTGCTTGTCGGTCATCCTGGTGACGATGGACTTGACGGGAGCGGTGCCGAGCACGTCCTTGGTCTGCCCCTGGAACTGCGGCTCGGCGATGCGCACGGTGACGACGGCCACGAGTCCGGCCAGGATGTCGTCGCGCTCGACGCGCATGTTCGAGTCCTTGAGGTTCACCTTGAGTTTGCGGGCGTTGTCTTCAACAGCCTTGCGGATCTGCTTGGTGAGCCCCATGAGGAAACCGTCGACGTGCATGCCGCCGCCGGGCGTCTCGACCACATTGACGAAGCTGCGCATCGTCGTGTCGTACCCGTTGGTCCACCGCATCGCGATGTCGACGCCGCATTTGCGGGTGACTTTCTGGGCGTGCAGTTCGCCGCCCTCGCCGACCGCCTGGGTCTCCTCCTCGTAGGTGTCCTCGCCGGTGATGCGCCAGATGTCGGATACCGCCTCTCCCGCGGACAGGAAATCGACGAAGTCCTTGACGCCGCCGGTGTGGCGGAATTCCTCGACGCGGGCGTGCGTGTGGCGGGCCGCGTCCACCTTCGCCGTCTCGACCGCGGCGGAGACTGCGGCAGGTCGCGCTTCGGCTTCACCCGCTTCAACGGTATCTTCGACGGCCGTGTCGGCCGCAGAGGCGATGTCGGCAGCGTCCATCAGGCCGGTTCCATCGTGGCGGGCGTCTGTGCGGCGTCGACTTCCATCATCTCGTCGACGCTGTCGTCGCCGGTTTCCGGCACGTTCTCGTCGATGACGGTGATCCGCAGTCCCGGCACCAGGAAACTGGTCTGGCGCACACGGTCGATGAGCTGCTCGTAGCTGAATTCGGCGGTGTCGTTGAAGATTTCGGGATCGGCCCAGTATCGGATGCGCGTGCCCGTGGTCTTCGGGCTGACCTTGCCGATGATCTCCAGCTCGGTCGGGCGGTTCTTGCGGGTGCGCTTGAACGGCGCGTCCGGGGACGGATGCTCGGGATCAGTGTCGGAATATACGCCTGGATGCCCCTGGTGGAAGGCCATGTGATGGGTTTTGCCGTCGCGGTCGACCTCGACGTCCAGACGCGAGCTCAGCGCGTTGACGACGGACGAGCCGACGCCGTGCAGGCCGCCGGCCGCGTTATAGGACGCGTTGCCGAACTTCGCGCCGGCATGCAGCTTGGTCAGCACGACCTCGACGCCGGCGAGCTTGGTCTTCGGCTCGACGTCGACGGGGATGCCACGGCCGTTGTCGGCCACTTCCACGGAGCCGTCGTCGTGCAGGGTCACCGTGATATGGTCGCAGGCGCCCGCAAGCGCCTCGTCCACCGCGTTGTCGATGATCTCCCACAGGCAGTGCATCAGACCCTGGCTGTCGGTGGTGCCGATGTACATGCCGGGGCGCTTGCGCACCGCGTCCAAGCCTTCGAGCACGGTAAGGCTGTCGGCACCGTATTCCTGTTTGGGCATACAAATCCTATTTTCTGTATAACTCGCGGCTCTCCTCATCGAGGGGAGCTATCAACGGATGGCTCCGTCGGGGGGGACAGTCCACTGGACCGCCCCTCCTCGCGTGATCGCGCTGCCGAGCGGCGCGATCACTGATCAAGGAAGTCGCGCAGGGTCTGGGAGCGCGACGGGTGGCGCAGCTTCGACATCGTCTTGGACTCTATCTGGCGGATACGCTCACGGGTCACGCCGTACACGCGGCCGATATCGTCCAGCGTCTTGGGCTGGCCGTCCTCCAAACCGTAACGCATCTTGATGACGCCGGCCTCGCGGGGGCTCAGAGTCTCCAGCACCTGCTTGACCTGCTCCTGCAGCAGCGAGAACGCGACCGCGTCGGACGGCGCGATGGCGTCGGTGTCCTCGATGAGGTCGCCGAACTCGGAATCGCCGTCCTCGCCCAGCGGCGTGTGCAGCGAGATCGGCTCGCGGCCGTACTTCTGCACCTCCTGCACCTTCTCGACCGGCATGTCGAGCTCGCGGGCCAGCTCGTCCGGCGTGGGCTCGCGGCCCAGGTCCTGCAGCATCTGGCGCTGAACGCGCGACAGCTTGTTGATGACCTCGACCATGTGCACGGGCACGCGGATGGTGCGTGCCTGATCGGCCATGGCGCGGGTGATGGCCTGACGGATCCACCACGTGGCATAGGTGGAGAACTTGAAGCCCTTCTTCCAGTCGAACTTCTCGACGGCTCGGATGAGGCCCAGGTTGCCTTCCTGAATCAGGTCGAGGAAGAGCATGCCACGGCCGGTGTAGCGCTTGGCCAGCGACACCACGAGTCGCAGGTTCGCCTCCAGCAGGTGGTCCTTGGCCTTCTTGCCGTCGTTCGCCGCCCACTTGAGCTCGCGCTTGCGCTTGAAGTCCATGCCGTCGCTCTCGGTATCGAGCAGATGCTGGGCGTACAGGCCGGCCTCGATGCGCTCGGAGAGGTCCACCTCCTGCTCGGCGTTCAGCAGGCTGACACGGCCAATCTGCTTGAGATAGTCCTTGACCGGATCCGCTGTGGCGCCTGCAGCGATGACGCGGCGCTTCGGATTGCCCGACGGGGTCAGGTTCTCGTCGTCGTCATCGTCGCGCACCACGAACGCGCCCTTCTCCTTGGGCTGTTCAGGCTCCTTGCGCCCGGGTTCGGTCCCCTCGTCGTCCTCTTCGTCCTCGGGAACGTCGTCATCCTCACCGGATTCGTCATCGATGTCATCATCGTCGCCATCCAGACCGCCGTCATCGACATCGTCGAGATCGTCGTCAAGGTTCTCCAGACCATCCTCATCGACCTGGTCGTCGAGATCGTCCGAGGAATCCTCGTTGGCGAGTTCCTCGGTCTTCGCCATCTCCTCGGTCTCGTCCTTGACGGCCTTCGCCGACTTGGACGCGGCGCGCTTGCGGGTGGGCTTCGCGGGCGCGGCTGCCTTCGCCGAGGACTTGCGTGCCGTGGACTTGGACGCGGCGGACCTCGACGAGGTCTTCTTGCCCGCAGTGGACTTCCTGCCCGCTGCGGTCTTCTTGTCTGCCGTAGAGGCCGTACGCGCGGCGGTCCCCTTCTTCTCGGATTTCGTCTTGGCGTCCGTATCGTCCGGGACTGTCGTCGCCATCGTATCCTTCGTGGCCAAACTCATCCTCCTGCATCATCATGCCAAGCGTGCTTATACCACATCGGGCGCACTTCTGGCAAGAGCAAATCGTCAACTATGTGAGTTAACCATCTTCCAAGGACGATTATTCCCACGGCTCGTTGCGGCGTGGAACCGATGGTCTCCCGCGAGCCGTCATGCGGCGTCGTGATGCGGGCCGGCACCCATCCACGCCGGCATCACGCCGCGCTGGTACGCCGAGCACACGATCGCCGCCAGCGAACAGTCCTCATCCAGCATCAGGCAGCGCAACGCGAACGCCACCGCTCGACTGTCGCCCATCCACCACATCACATACGCCAGCACGGCCAGCGGCTGCACGCTGAAGCTCTCCGGAACGCGATCGGCCATGGCCACGAGCATGTCGGTGCCGGCCCGGCATCTCGGTTCGTCGGGCCGGCGTCGCTCGTCGAAAAACGCGCCCTGCAGCTCCCTGCACATACGGCTCTGCACATCCGGCGCATGCGAGCGCGACGCGAAATCCATCATCGTGCGCTTGTCGGCGCAGGTGTCCCCGGCCACCAATGACATGATCAGGGCGTCCCTGATCGACAACGTCACCGTCATTCCCACCACCAGCGCGGCGATCGAGGCGTCATCGATGGCCTGCGGCTGCGCCGACAGGCCCGCCAGCCAATGGTCGAACGGCTCATCGGCCCATTGCGCGTCCGCCGCCACGGTGCCGCTGAGCTTGCGGCGCTCGCAGTATTCATCGCGCATGCGTCTGAGATCGTCCTCGCGCAGCATGTCATCGTCCGCGACCGCCCCCGCATACCGGACGGCCTGCGTGTTCGTCTCCTGTCCCATATCGTGGTCCCCCTTACCGGTCTCATCCACCGCCGGCGCACGATGCCGGCGACCGCCGCCCCCGCGACGGGATACCATCAACTATGCCGTATCGGGCCGGTTTTCAGGGCGAAATCCAACCTATGTGGTCGAAGGCTTGTCAGGCTTGCAAATCCGCGGTTCTTGTATTCGTAAAACCCTGTGGATAACCTCTAGGTATGACTGTTTCATCTGATTTGGCCCTGATCGAGTCCCGCATCGCCGACGCGGTGGACCGTTTCATGGCGCTCGACGCCGACGACACCATCGAAGGCCCGTGCCTGACCATATCCCGCGAGGTCGCGCGTCAGGCCCTGGTCTCCAGCGAAGGCGGCAAGCGGCTCAGGGCGTTGCTGGCCCTCCACGCCTTCGACGCGACCGACCCGCAGGGGCATGACGACGATGACGCCCATGCCCGCAGACGCGACGCGGTGCTCGACCTGGCCTGCGCGATAGAGGTCTTCCAGACCGCCGCGCTCGTCCATGACGACATCATCGACGACTCCGACCTGCGACGGGGCAAACCCGCGGCCCACAAGGCGCTCGGCACGACGTCGCACAGCGCGTCGCTCGGCCGAGGACTGGGCATCATGCTGGGAGACCTTCTCGCCACCGCCAGCGTCGACATCGCCCATGCCGCGGCGCAACGGATGCCCCGGCCCGACATGATCGTCTCGACGTTCCTGCGCATGCACCGCGAGGTGGAGATCGGGCAGGTGCTCGACCTCGCAGTTGAGTTGTCTCCATTGGACGAGCCGGAACGGCTCGCACGGGAATCCATGAACGTGTTCCGATGGAAGACCGCCAGCTACACGACCATCGCGCCCCTCGAATTCGCGCTTCTCGCCTCCGGCCGAGACCCCAGGCGGGCACATGCCGACGCCATGGCCATCGGACTGCCGCTCGGCCAGGCGTTCCAGCTCGCCGACGACCTGCTGGACGTCATCGGATCCAGCAGATCCACCGGCAAGCCCGTGGGAGGCGACATCAGGGAGGGCAAGCGCACCGTGCTGCTCGCGGACGCGATCAGCGGCGCCGACCAGAGGCAGCGCCGCACACTGATCGACATGTTCTCGTCGCAGTCGCGGGGCGACGACGACGTACGCCGGTGCATCGAGCTGTTCGAAGGCACCGGCGCCATCGACCGATCCCGCCGGCGCATCCGCGCACTGTGGCAGGGCACGCTTCATGCCATAGGGGACCTGCGGCTCCCACCGCAGGACGAGCGCACGCTCACCGAGGCATGCATGAGGTTCATCCCGATCATCAAAGCGTAGAGTTTTCGCCAACGTATGTATTGGAAATGCCGTTTTCCAGCAGAAAGAACCTTACGATACAACCATGAGTGAAGTCGCAGCCACGTCGCAAGAGCCGCAGGGACGAATGATAGAGGGGCGATACCGCGTCATACGCAAAATCGCCGAAGGCGGCATGGCGACCGTGTACGAGGCGGAGGATACCAGGCTCGAACGCCGCGTCGCCATCAAGATCATGCACATGCAGCTGGCGCAGGGAGCGCACCGCGAGCAGTTCGTGGAACGGTTCCACCGCGAGGCCAAGTCCGCCGCGGCGATCGCGAACCCACATATCGTGCAGGTGTATGACACCGGCGAATTCAATGGGCTGGACTATCTGGTCATGGAATACGTTCATGGCGTGAACCTGCGTCACGACATGAACCTGCAGGGCACGTTCAGCGTGCGCGAGATGCTGCGCGTCATCTCCGAGACGCTGGACGGACTGGCAGCGGCGCACCGCGTGGGCGTCGTCCACCGCGACATCAAGCCCGAGAACATCCTGATCAACGACCGCGGGCACGTGCAGATCACCGATTTCGGTCTGGCGAAGGCCGCGTCACAGGCGACACTGTCGACCACCGGCATGCTGCTCGGCACCGCCGCGTATCTGGCGCCTGAAATGATCGAGGACAACAAGGCGACCATGCAGGGGGACCTGTATTCCGTGGGAATCATGGCTTGGGAGATGCTCGCCGGCGACGTGCCGTTCACGTCGGACAATCCCGTCACCATGGTGTTCAAGCACGTGCATGAGGACGTGCCGTCCCTGACCTCGACCTGCCCGGGCATCAACCAGCAGGTCGCCGATTTCGTCTCGCATTTGACCGCCCGCGCCGTCGAGGCACGGCCCGCCGACGCCT